>Ga0315900_10000262_pt1 | contig 94783 bp, 84 predicted proteins | sample LakEriMetagenome_FD_203521 | JGI IMG/M metagenome (GOLD analysis project Ga0315900, IMG submission 203521) | Freshwater fungal communities from buoy surface, Lake Erie, Ohio, United States - Buoy 12 MA114 | ecosystem: Environmental > Aquatic > Freshwater > Lake > Lake biofilm | place: USA: Lake... | reverse complement strand
GTATGTTGGCAGAAATGAATAAAATTGCCATCATACATTTGTTCTTATTAGGTTTCGAAGATGAATTAAGTAATTTTACATTAGGTTTGAATAATTCATCTAAACAAGCTGACTTATTGGCGGTTGATGTTTGGAAAGAAAAAATGTTATTATATAAAGATGCCGTAACTGCGGTTGAGGGTATTGCACCTGTTTCAGTTTCTTGGGCTAAAAAACATATATTAGGATTCTCAGACCAAGAAATACAACTTGATTTACAACAACAAAGAATTGAAAAGGCGGTGGCAGCTGAACTCACGAATACCGCAACTATTATTGTTCATACAGGTATATTTGATAATGTTGACAAACTATATAGCAAACAAACAGGTGCCACAGAATCAGTTGGGGCCACACCACCTCCACCTCCAGGTGGAGGAGATATGGGAGGAGCACCACCGCCACCACCGCCGGGTCCTGAACCAGGTGGAGGTGCAGGAGTAACACCAGAATCCAAAAGAAGAGATAATATGAATATATTATTGGAAAGTAACGATTTGATAAATGAAGATGACTTTATAGATTTATCAAGAGCAAGAAATTCTTTGGGTGATATTGGAAACGAACTTGATAGAATACTAAATGACTAATATTTATTATAAAATATTTGCAAATGAAAATAGGTGTATTAAAATCAAAAGTTGAAAAGCTTCTTTCCGAATCATACGGTAAAGGAACCTTCAAAGAAGAAATAAAAAATTTCAATAGAAATGTTTTATCAAATAAAAACATATCTAAATTATTTTTTCTTTATGATGAGTTATCAACAAACAAAGGTTATGACCAGAAATTGGCAGAAGATTTTGTTTTTGAATCAATCACAATGTTTGAAAACATCTTGAACAAAACTAATAAAAAAGATTTAGAATCTTTGAGAAGATGGACAGTTGGTGTAAATTGTCATAATCAATATACTGATATAGATAATTTATTTTACAACTCAAGTGATGTTTTACATTTGGAAAATAAAGTAAGAAGTAAAAAAGTAATTGTTGAGGGATTGAAAAAAACACCAATCAATGAAAGTAAAGAAACGATTCTATTACCTTTAAGTTCTATGGTAAAAGTTGCAAATAAAACTATTGAAGAATTTATATCTAACTTAAACGAATCTGAAAGAAAAGAACTCAATACATTATTAAAAGAAGATGAATCGGTTTTAGTTGGGAAATTCCAAAACCTAAAAGATGAAGCAGTAGTTAAATTAGTTGTTGTTTTAGAGGGTGAAACCGACGAATCTGTCAAAAAGACAATTAATGAAACAATAGATAACATCAAATCTAAAAAATTTGATAGATTAGAATACTTCAAGTTAAAGAATTTGGTTGATAATATTTAATTTTTTGACATTTTGACAAACTTTATCTACCTTTTTTTCAGATAAATAAACTCCGAAAAAAATGAGAGAATGAAGAAAGGGAAAACCGCTAAACTAAGCGGGTTCAAATCGTCAAAAATTACCTATGGTACGGTAGATTCAAAAAACTTAAAATCAATTTACATTAACATTCAAACTTGGGTAGAACCAAAAGACGATTTTGAAAATTGGACAAGAATTGTCCTCAATATGTCAAGAGCAATCAAACACGTCGTATTCAATTGTCTTGACAAAACTATGTTCGATGAAAAATTCATAGTTGATTTAGATTTACGAACAAGCGGAATTCAATACAAAAAAAGGTCTTTCACAAATTTAGAAATCAATCTATATCTTTTAGAAGAGATGGATTTCAAATCTACAAAATTAAAAAAATCAATAAAATCTATTGTAAGTTGTATTCACTCGGATATATTCAGAGGAAACGAATATTTCGATTTTCATTTAAGTAAAAAAGACAAAACTGAACTTGTTGAGGTATAAATATAAAGTTTGAGGTATTTATATAAAAATATCGATATGAACGAACTTAAAATATTGAAACCCTATGAATCAGGGAAAGGAATTCTTATTGAGTATGACGCAGGATATGTATCACCAAAGGAATTCGGAAATCAAAATATTTTGATGGAATCCAAAAGTTTTATGGACCACAGTAAACCTTTTGAGTTTTATGCGGTTTTACAAAAATATAACACACCAAATCGTAATGGTAGGATTTACCCTGAGAAAATATTAAAAAGAGAAGCGGAAAATTATAAAAAAATGATTAATAAGGGTGTTTCACTTTCAGAACTTAATCACCCTGAATCATCCCTTATCGACTTAGATAGAGTTGCTCACATTATAACAGATATTTGGTGGGATGGAATAATATTAATGGGTAAGTTAAGATTGTTAACGTCACCAGGATTCCATGAAAGAGGTATCTGTTCAACTAAAGGAGATTTAGCGGCAAACTACTTAAGACAGGGTGTGACATTAGGTATATCATCAAGAGGTGTAGGTTCACTAAAAAAAGTTGGTGAACAAAACGAGGTTCAAGATGATTTTGAATTAATTTGTTTTGACTTAGTGTCATCTCCATCAACCCCTGGTGCTTATCTTTTTTCTAATCCTGAAGACAGGAATAAATTCGAAGAAAATTTAGAAGAAGAAAAACAAACTCAAAGGGAACGTCACGTAGGACCTGAAGCAAACAAATCTTTAGATTTGATGAATCGATTAAATACATACCTAAATAAGTAATCCTTGATTTTATAAAATATTATGATGATATTTTATAAAAAATAAAATTATGGACGAAAAATATTTCATTGCAAAACTCTACTACGAATTCCCTGATGAAGAAACTGGTAAAGTAAAAAAAGTTAAAGAGGAAAAACTTGTTAAGGCTTACAATCCAACAGATGTTGAAGCTAAGATTACAAAAAGGTATAGTGACCTAACTTGGGATTGGCGAATCACATCAATTGCAGAAAGTAAAATTGACGAAGTAATCGAAGTTTTGTAATATCAGTTACTGAAAATTTTGTATTGTGAAGGGAAACTCAAAAGGTTTCCCTTTTTTTATTTTATAAAATAAATGTCACAAAATACCAAAAACTGAATTTTTTTCAAATGTGTATATATTTATATGAAAAAATATACATAAAAATATGTCAAAAGAAAAAAACTTGGTTGAAGACGCTCTTATCCAAATGAGAAATTTGGAAGAGGCCGTAGCCGAAAATGCAAAAGGAATACTTGCTTCTACTATGAAACAAGAAATCAAAGAATTGGTAAAAGAATCTATCGTATCTGAACAACCTGATGACGAGGAGATTGAAGATGACCCTGAATTATCAGATATTCCTGATGACGAGGGAGATGATGATTCTGAAATGATGGACATGCCTGATGATGAGGACGATGAGGACTCTGAAATGATGGACATGCCTGATGATGAAGATGACGATGAAGATTTTGAAATGATGGACATGCCTGATGATGAAGAAGATGTAATCGACTTTTCAGGAAATGATGATATCAGTGATGAAGATTTATTAACAGTTTTCAAAGCATTAGGACCAGAAGACGGAATCATTGTAAAAAAGGATGACAACATCATAAACCTTTCCGACGAGGAAGCAGACCAAGAATATATGATTAGAATGGAGTCAGAAGATGACAAATATATGGAAACATACGAAATGTATGATGAATACAATGAGTATGATGAGTTTGGTGAATCATTCGACGTAGACGATGAATATTCAATAGGAGAATCAGATTCTTCGGATGACGAAGAATTAAAATCAATCATTGATGATATATTTTCAAAGAATGATTCAAATGAATTCAACGATAAATCCGATGAAGAAGTCGTATATGAACTCGAAGTTGATGATTCAGATACAGAATTATTCGACGATACTTCAGATGAAACAATTTATGAAGTCGATTTGGATGAAATTGAGGATTCAGATTTATACGAAATGGATTCTGATGAAAGCGATTTATACGAAATGGATTCTGATGAAAGCGATTTATACGAAATGGATTCTGAGTATTTACAAAATGAAGCTATGAAACCTAAAATAGGTAAAGGAGCAAAAATTGGTAAACCAAAATTTTCATACAAGAAAACATCAGGAGGGTTCAAAGAAGACAAAAAACAAGGAACAAGAGGTGTAGGTATTGGTAAAGGACCAAAATTCGAATTCAAAGAAGGTATGAAACAAGAAAAGATGGAAAATCCAAAAACTATAAGTAAAGGAGGAAAACCGTTAGCTACGTTCCATTCTGGAATGTCGAAAGAAGAAACCAAAGAGGCTGCACGTACACTAGGAAATGGTAAGAGATGGGGTAGAAATAGTTTGAATAAACCTAAAGCGGCTCCTACTCACCTAAGAAAGGAAAGTTACAATAGAGATATTCAACAAATTCAAGTCCTTCGTGAGAAAAACGAAGAGTATCGTAAAGCACTAAATGTTTTCAGAGACAAACTTAATGAAGTTGCTGTATTCAATTCGAATTTAGCTTACGCAACAAGATTGTTTACTGAACACTCAACATCTAAACAAGAAAAAATTAACATCTTGAGAAGATTTGATGGTGTAGAATCCCTTAAAGAATCGAAAAATCTTTATCGTACAATCAAAAGTGAATTAACAAATACAAACAAATCGTCGATAACTGAATCTATTGAAAGAAAGATTGAAAAATCTCCTTCATCTGGTTCAGCATCGACATTAATCGAATCTAAAACTTATGAGAATCCTCAATTCTTAAGAATGAAAGATATCATGAGTAAGATTATAAAATAAACATAAACTTAAAAATTATTCCAAAAATGGGAGCATTATTAGAATCAGGTCTTGTTGGTAACATTGGTCTTAAGCACCTTAAAGTTATCAAAGAAGATACTATCAACAAATGGGACAGATTAGGGTTCCTTGAAGGCCTACGTGGTCACCTAAAAGAAAATGTTGCGCAGTTGTATGAAAACCAAGCGTCACATTTGATTAACGAAGCTTCATCAGAATCTTCAAACGGAGCATTCGAAACGGTTGTATTTCCAATCGTAAGACGTGTTTTCTCTAAATTATTGGCTAACGAAATCGTATCGGTTCAGGCTATGAACTTACCAATCGGTAAATTATTCTATTTCGTTCCTAAAATCCAAGGGTATAATGGAGGTTCCGCCTCATCATCAGGAGAACATTATGCCCCTGTTGGTTCACCAGGTAACTATCCAGGGGACCCTAACACAGGATACACTGGAGCTGGTGCCTACGCTAAAAATCTTTACGATTTATTTTATGAAGGTGCTGAAGCGGGTCTTGACCCTCCAGGACTTTTCGACTACTCAAAAGGTCGTTGGTCTGCAATCACAGGTTCAGTTACTACAGTTGCTTGGAGTGCAACAACAGGAGAATTAGTTGTAAGTGCTTATACAAGTGCTAACTATAGAAAAGTATTAGTTGCAATGTCAGGTTTCTCTAACTCAGGAGCTGGTAAATTGATAGGTCCTGATGGTCAAGAAATTGACTCAGAAACATTCTTGTCAGACCTCAAAATTCTTGGTGTAAGTACAAACACAACGACATCTGCTAATGTATTGAATCCTTATTTGTTCAGAGTTGTAACTCAAAAATACGGTAAAGGTATAGTACAATATGGTGGAAGCTCATCTACACAATGGCCTAGTACAGGAAATGGAGGGTCTTATGATGATATTTGCACAGCAAATGGTGTTATTTACTTGGAAGTGGATTTACAAGTACCATCTTGTATTAACTGTGGTTCTGAATCTTTGGATGGATACACTGGCTCAACATTCTCGTCATCAACCACCGCGAATACCGCATTCATTGCTGCTTGGAGACGTTACGAAGAGCTTGAATTTGAAGATAAAATTGGTGAAGTTTCGTTTGACCTTGAATCAGTTACTGTATCAGTTTCTGAAAGAAAACTAAGAGCACAATGGTCACCTGAACTCGCACAAGACGTTGCAGCATTCCACAATATCGATGCTGAGGCTGAATTGACAGCGTTGTTGTCAGAACAAGTTGCAGCAGAAATTGACCGTGAAATTCTACGTGACTTACGTAAAGGAGCGGCTTGGAACTTACGTTGGGATTACAATGGTTGGAAACGTCTGTCTTCAACAGGAACTACTCCATACACTCAAAAAGACTGGAACCAAACATTGATTACCGCAATCAACCAAATTTCTGCACAAATTCACAAGTCAACTCTTCGTGGTGGTGCTAACTGGATTGTTGTATCTTCTGAGGTTTCTGCGATTTTTGATGACTTGGAATACTTCCACGTATCAAATGCTTCACCTGAGCAAGACCAATACAACATGGGTATCGAAAGAGTAGGTACATTAGCTGGTCGTTATCAAGTATACCGTGACCCTTACTTCCCACCAAACACAGTGTTGATTGGTCACAAAGGTACTTCGTTACTTGACACAGGTTACATTTACGCACCGTATGTACCTCTACAATTAACTCCAACAATGTACAATCCATTTAACTTTACACCTATCAAAGGTATTATGACACGTTACGCTAAGAAAATGGTTAACAACCGTTTCTACGGACGTATCACAGTGGATGGTGTACGTACATTCGACTTGAGAGAATTGAGATAATCAATTTGAAATGTTATAATGAAAAGGGACGAGAAATCGTCCCTTTTTTTATTTATTGGGGTTAGAATTTAAAATTCTAATACTTTTAGATACCACCTCTGATTCAACTAAATTGAATGCTCCTCTTTCATATGCAAATTCAACCGCCTGTATTAAAAATACTGTTGCTAAATTATTATCCATAGAACACAAAAGTGTATCTAACTGAGTGTTATCAGTTATTTCTAACTTCCCAAAAAGATTTGTCAAAATCTGTATATTTTTTTCTTCCATCATTTTTTGTTTTATTTTGTATGAAACAATTATATCCGTCCTCGATACTTTCAAATAAATTATAATTATCTAAAATATTTTTGTAAAACTCATTTCTGATTTCGGTGGTCCAATCTAAATTTTCATTTTTCATTGTTTTATATGTTTGATGATATTTATAATAATACGAAAAATATTTTTTTATGACAAATAAGAATGAAATAAATGAGGCAACTTCAGACTCAATTGTTGGTGGAAAATATCAAGTCCCATTAAGCCCTGGTTTAAGACAATTCAAAAAACAAGACTTACAACCCTTTATAAAATCTGACTCCAAATACGATAGTGCAGAACTATCATATGATAGTTATGATGGTAAAATGAGCACACCAAAAAGAGAAATTAAGAAAAAAGAAGCATTAGCGAGAAAAGTATCCAATTATAATAAAAAACATCCAAGTCTAAGTGATTCTGATGGTGATGTATTAAATAACGGACCAATCAAAGAGATGACTGATAAAATAATAAGAACTATTAAGGAAGACTTAGCCGTTTGGTTCGGTACCAAGAAAAAACCAAAAGGGTCTAAACAACCTAAAGGTCCTTGGGTTAATATATGTCGTAAAAAAGAGGGTGGCGGTCACCCTCCTTGTGGTAGACCTGAGGCATCATCCAAAGGATACCCTAAATGTCGTGCCGCAGGTGTTGCATCTAAAATGACTGATGCTCAAAAAAAGTCTGCTTGTCAGCAAAAAAGAAAGGCTGAAAAATCAGACCCAAAAATCGGTACTGGTAACAAACCTACAATGGTATCCTACAAACCAAAAAAGAAAACAAATGAAAATAAATTAATTAATCTGTTCAAAAAAATACTTGTGGAGCAAGTAGACGGGCAAACATATTCAAAAAAAGAACTTATTTCATTATTGGACAAAAATGGATATTCTACAGTGCCAGGTGGTATGAATTTGAAAATGGGTAAAGATGGTAATTATCAAGTTTTCAGTTCAGTTGGTAACACACAATCCGCCGCTCAAAGTATGTCGATACAAAAAGCAAAAAATCCGTTAAGAAAATTTGAGTATGTTAAGAAACTTGAAAATGGAAATATTGAGTTTTTAGTTATTGTTCTAATTATATCTTCTTAAGAATGTCAGTTAAAGAACAATTAATTTGAGAATGAATCACGGTTTCGTAAGATTTCCTGCGCTTCTCAATCTCGTTACCGAATAGATAATTAACTCTTTCCCAAGTTCTTGGTTCCATTAATATAGAATAATGATATACGTGGTTTGTCACAAAGGCTTGTTGATGTTGTAAAGTCACAACAATTCCTAACCTATCATTGATTATGATTTTCTTTTCCGATACTGGCGCAAATATCAACTCAGTGTCGTTTTGTTTGAGAAGTTTTCTTGCAATATGAAAACAAGTTTGTTGATACCTACTCATTGCTGCGTCAATTTTCTCGTCAAGGGGTCTCCTGTGTATCCAAAGGTAATATTTAAGAAATACTCTTTTAATTTTTCTTTTTACTAATTGATAGAGTGTCATACTGAAGTTTTGTGGTTACAAAGATATAAAAGTTTTCTGACATTAACAGTACGGCGGAGAACATTTTTTCTTTCCGTCTAAACCTGGCATTCGTCCTTTACAAACTTGTACTCCGTAGCCGTTCGAATATGCGGAGGGGTAGACCTTAAATTTTGCCTTAGCCGCTGCCTTACCCCTTGCACATAGTTTAGTACCTGTTTTTTTTCTACCCTCTTCCATCATACCTGTAAAAGATGCGTCTTCGATATCCTGTTGACCATCGCCTTTTATATGATTCATCATAAAATCAAATACTTGGTCCATATTGTTTTTGGCTTCTGCGATATGGTCCTGCGCCCAATCGTGACCATCGTCCAATATTTGAGTTACCATATCTTGGTCTAACTCTAATAACATATCACACTGTCTTCTCATTTGTTCTAAATTAGAAAAGAACATATATCTATCTGAATAATTTTCGTGTGATTCTTCTAAAACTCTTTTCACTAATTTAGTGATATCAGCTTCTGATAATCTAATAACTTTTTTCATATTTATACTTTTTTTAATCTTAAATCAGGCTCAACAATACTACCACTTTCAATCACATTTGGTGAGCCTGTGTCAACAAACTTTAGGACTTTTTTAATTATATCGTAACCAACATCTTTAGACATTTTACCACCTGTGATTGTGTAACCATTACTGTTAGGTGTAATTTTTTTGATATTCATATCACCCAATTTAGTGAATAATCTAATTTTTTGTAATTGGTTATTATTGTTCGCAATTGATATCGTACCGTCAGTATTAATTTTGAAGTTCCTACCTAATAAATTATTATAAGAACTGGTGGATTCTTCTATTACTTTTTTAACAATTCTAACCAAATCCGATTCGGTTAATCTGATAACTTTTTTCATAAAAAAATAATTTTACAATAAATACTTACAAAAATAAAAAACCCCTCTTTTGGAGGGGTTCTTTTTAAGTTTTTTTAGTTTTTAAATAACTTGTGCGTTGTTTTACTTATAAGTATTAGAAAAACAACTCCTAAATATCAAATGTAAGATATGATATTATTTTTTATTAACGATTTGAAACTTGATTTGTCTTTTGTAAGTGGTGACTTCACCATTAATATCTAATTTCAAATCTATATAATATTCATTTGGAATTTTATCCCTTGTGTCAAATATAAAATAATATTCATTTGGTGTTTTATTAACTTGTGTCCAATCTTGGACTTGAACTTCGGTCTGACCTTCCCTAACATAAACTCTATAATAAGCCTTTATTTTATTTAAAGGTTGATTTGATGTATATTCTTTTTTGATTATCACACCAACTTTACGAATATCTGTATTTAATATCTTTTCATCTTGTTTTATACCATAATAATCGAATCCATATACTGATGGTTCATTAGTTGATGTTCCAATAGAAATAGAAGATGATAAGGGTCTTATAACAAATTCATTTTCTATATTTGGTATTTGAACCCCATTTAAATATAATCCCTTCCAAGTATCAGTAAAAGTGCAAGGGGTTTTATATCCTAACAGTGCCGGTACGGTCACCTCATAAACACCTTTGGTTCTTCTACAAGTAGTCAATGCTGATAATGATGGAATCACATCACCATTATTATTTGTTATAGCCACGGTTGGATTAGAATCCAAATTTATTGGATTTCCATCATCATATACGTAAAGATATAATTTATTTACTTTATTGAGAGCAAATAAATCTCTGTCATCACTTATCAAGTCATTATAATCAGTTAGTAGATATGGTTCGTAAAAAGTTTGGGTGTGCCTTGTGAAAAACCCAACGGTGTATGCTTGAGTTAATCCTGTTATTAATTCTAATTGTGGTTTGTATGCGATACCCCAACCTGTGACACCTGTTAAACTTCCATTCAAAATTGAATTTATCTCATTTGTCATATCAAATGATATGTCTTCATTTCCGAACTCAAAATGCTGTTCATCTATTATTGTTAGTGCTGAATAATGTATAACGTTTCCTGACTGCGAATTAGTATTATCATAAATTCCATTAGTTGACCAACCAGATAAAGTTGTTGTTTGATACCAATTAGATGGTCTTTGAGAGAAATTTTTATCTCCTACGTTAGACATTAAATCTGTATAATCATATCCCACTCCTTCATCCCAAAGTTGGGGAATTCCGTTTTCAGTTGTTGTTTTAGGAATTCTAAAAAGAACTAAATCAAATGATGTTGCCCTTTGTCTATTTTCAGATGGTATTAATGTGTTAAGTAATCCAATATCAAATGAACCTGTATTTCTCATCATCAATGTGTGAGTTGCGGTCGAATTACAACCTGAGGTAATTGTCCCATTGGAATATTTTTGTTGTAATAAGGTCAAATCCAAATCGAATATGAATCTCGAATACGCAACCGTAGGATTTTGTGATGTTGTTGAGCCAAAATAAAGTTGAGTAATAGGGCTTCTACCTGTATTAGTGTATACGTTAGAAAGTATTGTGTTATTCCTGCTAAAATACGAATTATTTATCGACATAGTAATTTATTCAATAAATATTTCAAAAATCAATATTGTTAGTTAATTCTAATATTGTTATTCAAAACTTCGGTATACGCCTTGTTCATTTTCTCAATAATAGATTGGGACCCTAAACCATCTTGAGATACTGAATCAGGGGGTAGTCCATCGTGGGGGTGAACATGACCCAACAAAAATATCACTATCTGATTCAAAAGTTCTAATAATTCTTCACCCCTAACTGATGAAGATGTTTTATTAAGTAGGTCTTTGTCAACAATATCATTATCATTGAATCCATATATGGTATTTGAAAAATCTATTTTTCCTCTTCTTGGATTATTAGAATCCTGTGATAATAAGAAGAGCTTTTCACTACCTAAAATACCATAACTTATAGATTGATTATCCACTGTTGAATCAAATAACTCTTCGATTTTTGGAACGACAAATGGACCTAAATAACCTCTTGACGAAACTAAACCATTTCCTGATTGTTTGTCAGTATCTTTAAGTTTCACAGCATTCATAAATCTTGTTGCATTACTAAATTCTGTGTTTTTATCAGGACTTGTATTTGATGCGTAGTTTTGAATTTTACCGTATGTTCTTGATGATGGTCTGAAATAAAAAGGAAATGCGTTAGGGACTGCGGTTCCTACGTTACCGTGTTTTGGAAAAAATGGTATATATCCGTCATTAAGTCCCCTGATGAATGAGTTTATAACATTAACCGCTTCACCGAAAGACAGATTACTAAACCTAACACTACCAGGTAATTGTGTGCTAGGTGTAACTTCCGTACTTAAACTAAAATTGTTGGTGTTTGTTTTATTTCCATCAGGTTTGACATTATATAGATATACATAACCAGAAAACAAATCTTGAGTATTCTCCAAATTTTCTATATGCCATTCAACCAACTTCAATACATTTTTTGTTTTACGTATGAATTTAATCAACACCTCTTCTGTATTTTTTATCAGACCTGACCTTGTTTGTTCAAAAGTTGAAAGTTGTAAAAATCCTCTATTGTCATTTGGTAAAGGTGGTTGTTTAGGGTTTAATAATCTTGTTTTTCCTGACCTTAACAAAACCTCATTTGCCTTTACGATAATATCAGAGTTTCCTCTACCCAATATGTAATTGTCTCCTGGTTCAGGAAATATACCTTTGGAGCGAACATCTGTATAGGTCCCTAACTTATCTTTATTTCTCAACCTATAATGTTTTTTCACTAAATCTCCTTGAGATGTAAATGCTTTAGCATTTGGATATGTTTCTTTTGGGGAAGCCATAGGGGATGAATAAGACCCTTGTAAATAATATTGATTATTGGCTGCCTGTGTTCTATACGGATTTGACGCATTTTGAACCACAGGGGTTATAATATTGATAATTTCACTCTCCATTGGAACAACGTTGATATGAAATGGTAATAGAGGTAAATAAACAAATGGGTCTAACATTTCCCACTGACACTCCTTTTTGATACCTATTATATTCTTTTGGTTATCAAAAATTGCACAATCTCCATTTATACTTTTTAAGATGTCTAAATAAAATTCTTGTTCAGGTATTGCTCTAACTCTTCCCAACATATATGGGTCCTTATTGTCTATAACGACGGCTGTGAATAATATCCTATCTATTTTTGATGCCATTTTTTCTTGACTGATATTCTGTTAATAAAACTTCATATGACTTTTCTAATTTATCCAAATGTTCCGACATTTTTATCAAAGTTTCCTTTGTAAAATCGAAATCTTTTTGGATAATGTCCATAGCAAATGTCAAATCGTTGTTTGATTTGTTTTTATAATTTGCTATTATATCTTTTGCTTTTGTGAAATCTTGTTCATTCATATTAAAAAGATTTGCCGAACGCACTTGATGGTGTTGTTACGCCGGCTGGAGTTATTGCTAATGGGGGTATACTTATCTGAGTTTTACCATTTTCAAATTGTTCTGTCATACTTCCTTTAATTTGAGAAAATAAGCTTTGAACAAATAGGTTAGGAGCACCGCTTGGTAGTGAACCTGTCGGTAAACCTTTTTTCTGCATTTCTTGTATTGTATTCACAAATGCTCTTGTTGGGGATGTGCCGGGTAAAAACTGAGACCCGAAAACTAAACTTGGTGATAAATTTGTGTTCGATGGTAATGCAATTTGTAATAATTGTAATAACTCGTCAATAATACTTTTACACCTTCTAAAATCACTTATGAGTTTGGCCAATACAATTATAACCTGAATCAATTTGAGAACCATAATAATTCTTTTGTCGGCTTTTTCTTTTTCCAAATCATTGACAACACTCTGAATAAGGTTGACAACATCTCTTTTAATTATTTTGAATAACTCTTCTATGAAGATTGCCGAGATTTGTGATACGGTTTCAATTATGAACTTTTTGAATTGTTTGAAAAAATTTTGTAGTGAATCTATTACATCAACTTCTATTTTACCAAGTTGTTTTATCATAATCATTATTGGTAATAATGTTTTTGGACTTAACAAAACGTAAAAAGTGGCTAGAGGTAATCTCAATAGAAATTTCAAATCTAAACTTTTGATAAAATCAAAATTAATACCCAACCCTCTTACTGTATTATCATTCACCAATATTTCACCTGTCAAATTTATAATATTGTTAACCTGTTCTTCACCCTCAACAAATGTGAGATTTTGCAAAGCTGATAAAGTAGATTCGAAATTTACAGGTATTTGAACATTACCACAATCCTCGAATTCTAACACTCTTGAAAATATATTATTAACTCTATTATTAATATTTCTCAAATCGAATTCCGTCAATTCGAAAAATGATTCATCCAATAAATCGATTTCACCAATTTTTGAGGTCCCTTGAACATCTATTTCCTTTCTCGAATCGAAACACACTCCCAAAATTCTCGCAAGTAAAAGTTGGAATCTAGATGCATCCTCAACCTGTTTGAGACCCACTGATTCACCCATAGACAAAATACCAGCAATTACCTCCATAAGTTGTCCAAAAATAGATTTAATCTCAAGAAGACTTATACTCTTGAAGTAATCTCTTAGGAATGTGATTATTTTTTTACTATTATTTATTCTACTTGACAGAGATATTTCGAACCACCCAGAATCATCACCAGTAATTGGATTGACTTCAACATATCGTATATCGAATAAGTCTTGACCTGAAAATCCCTTATATTTTGAGTTGGCAACACTACTATAGAATACATTTTCGTTGATGATTCTATTATGTAATTCTCTATTCATTGAGAAGGGAATATTACCATATGAAACATCTTTGATTTCATAGAGTATTTGACCCACTTTTGAAGCAGGGTCCTTTTTTAACATACCAAATAAGTCAACACTTCTTACTTTGATATATAGAGTAGATGTATCATCGTATTCCTGTTCTTGTGAACAGCCTATGGCATTTAATGCCTCATTAAGAAATATTTGTTCAATCCTAGGTCTTGAGGTTAGTAAAGCTTTTACAAACTTTTTTTTAAGGTATCTTGCACTTGAATAACTACTTGTAACCTGTGAAAGGTCCAAGAGATTTTCCATTTGAGATTTCGAACCGGTTAAGGATTTTATTCCCTGACTTGCGACGTTATTTAATGATTGTTGAGCACTACTGGCAGCACCTTCAAAGGTCTCACCTACCTTTTTTTCAAGGTTTTTTCCATCCGCAATAGATTTTGATGCGGTTTGTAAGGCTTGAACCCTTTTGGTAACATCACCATAACCACTTTCAGGCATTACTTAAGTTTGAAAGTTTTATTATTATCCACATCCTTTTTGATTAAATCTTCAATCAAATCATCATCCATATCAGATATAGAAAAACTTTCCTGATTGTTTTGAGTTTTTTCCCACATTGAAGATTGTAATTTGGACAATTGCAATTTTTTCTCAACACAATCATTTATTATTTTTTGTTGTTTTTCTATCACAGGTCCAATCAAAGTCATGTCTTCAGGGTCTTTCATCATAGAAAGCATTTTATTTTGTATCCTTAAAGCAGTGCTTCTTTGTTCTACCAATTCGTTATATATCTCTTGCATTAAAGACAACAACGATTCTTTGCTTAGTTCGATTTTCTTTTTTTGTGGTCTAGACATAACTATAAATATCTTTTATTACAAAATTTATTTTATAATACCCTGTAACATTGTTACGTATAACCTTTTGAACTTTTTCATTGAGACCCGTATTTCTTTTGTTGATAAATTTGTCATCTCTCTCAATGATAGTAAAATCACATTTTTATTAAATTTGTTGTTATCTGTTGATTGAAATATGTCATTATAGTTTGCAAATATCTCTATAAGAGATAGGCCCAATCTCCGTTCATTTTCCGATAAACTTGGCTCGTCAACTATCTTTTCTAATTCGAAAATATAACTTTCTATCAAATTGTCAGTGTCAATAACATCTTCATCAATATAATATATCAAATCGGCTCTATGTTCATTTTCCAAGTCAGAAGAAATATCCTCATATGATATCTTCCTATTCGTTTCTTTTTGGTCCTTGATTATTTGACCCATCAAATAATTCTTGCAAATCGTACCGAAATAGGAATATGCTTTTTTCTCTTTTGATGGTTTGAACTTATCCAACTTAGTCATCAAAAAAGAATGTGTATCAGCATGAATTTCAACAAAATCCATATCTTTACGATATAATTTATATCGTCTAATGATAGACGATATCATTTTATCTAAGGGTTTACGAAGAGCTTTGTTATATATTTTGTTTTTTTCTTCAAAAGTCGTGGCTGAGAGATATAATCTCACAGCCAGTTCTTCTTCTTGGTCAAAATAATTATCACTTTTCGGTTTACGTCCCTTCTTTTTTAAATCGTTTTCCGTAAAACCTGTTAAACTCATTAAACCATTTGGGGTTCGTATTTTATTGTTCTATCATCGAAAAAGAAATACTCTTTTTTCGCAGTGTCAATCCAAAATTTTACTTCTTCTTGTGTCAATGGTTCCTGACCATTTTTATAATTCCAAAAAATTGAACCTTCCCTTAAGTTGATATGTTTGTATCCAATTTTAGGGATTGTCATTATTCTTACTGAATTATAAGTCATTCTCAACAAGAATTCATAAACAAATGTTAATTTCAAAGTGGATTTCATTTTCCCATATTTCTCAAAAACACTTTTTTTGATAACCATACCAGAGGTTTGAAAATTTTGGTAGTTTTGCAAAGTTTCGTTCGTTAGTATACCAATTTCAGGGGTAAAGTTAGCAGCAAAAGTGGCTTCATTTGTAAATCCTGCAAAAACCCCTTTATTATCGATATCAATTACAATTGGTAAAAAAGCGTCGACATCATTATAATGTGTGATATAGTTCTCAACATTTTTGAACCAAATTGATGAGTATTCGTCATCGAATTCGAAAAATGAAACCCAAGTTGAATTAGCGTTTTCCACACCGTAATTCAATTGTTTCGAATAATTTGGTTCTTTCAACCACTTTAATTTAACCACATTAATATCACCGAAATCGTAGGAGTTTAATATATCAATTAGTTTTTCTTCATCGGTATGGACAATAACCAATTCATTTATTGCAACTTTTTGTGTTTTAATAGAATTGATTGCTTTATCGAAAAAATCATCAAAATCTCGTGCGGTTGCACTTTTGATAGGTAAAATTACTGAAATATCTAATTTATTTTCCATCTTCTGTTACTGGTGTTTCAAGTTTATTTAATTGTTCCATAAATGATATCATTCTAGTAGAAAAATAAGAATCAAATAATCTTACAACTTTATTTTCATATTTTTCTTTGGATGAGTATTCGTTAGCGGTTTTCTCAATTCCTTCATAAATTGTAGTATTGATATTATCCTCCAACCAATTTTGAATGAAATCAGCAACAAAATCTACAATTTGGTTCTGATTCTGAATCCAAATTCCGTTATCTTCATTCATCCACTGCGGAAATAAATTTGGAATTTTACCTATTACAGGAACACCTGATTTCATAGATTCTATTGGGAAGGTCCCGAAGCCACTAATATCGTCAATCCAAACTGACAAAAACACGTCATTAAAACCTTTGGCAAATTCACTTTCAGATAATCCTCTCATATCTCTGAAAGTTACCCAACGATACTGAGGGAATTTAATGTAAAAGGTTTTGATTAAGTTTAAAGTTTCTCTTTGGTCTCTTGTGTGAACCGCAATAATTGGTTTTGGTGGTAAAATTTGTTTTTTGAATACCTCTGAAATCAATGGTTCTACAATATCAAAAGTAACATTTTTCATAACATTTGATATGTATTCTTTTTGTAACTCAGAAGTTGTTATACATTTGTTAAATCCAAACTGAGCCCAAGTTTGACCAGGTTGTAATGTTTCAAACATATAGTCATACGATTGACATAATACTATCTTTGAACAAGGTAGATTATTGAGTTGTGGCATAACAAAACCATATAACTCTGGAACAATTATGAAATCATCAGGAGCAACATCTAAGTTCTGTCCTTCGATTGATTTATGAGGTAATTCAGTCATATATTCTTCACCTAACCAAGAAGTTACTCCCATATAGTCAGGTTTTTCGTGAAGGATAATGGAGTTATAACCCGCCCTTTTTAATGTAAGGGCCATTTTGTAGATGTAAGATACGGAACCTTTAGCGTTACCTTTTGTATCTTGAACCATAAAATAAATTCTCGAACTTTTATCTTTTAAGTTTGAGATAGATTTTTCTAATTTTTGAATTAATTCAGGATTCATATTAGTATTTGTTTATTAGTTTTTTATTCAATAAGGAATTAAATGCTAGTTTGAATGGTATTGTGGTGCCGTTTCCACCTTTCAGTCCGAGAGATTCGTCCATTTCCTCATCCTCGGTCATTAAAACCTCCATCATCATTTTTACGACCTCATACTTCACAACATTTATGTGAACTTCACTTCCTCCTGATATTGATGGAATGTTAATGTATTTTTCGATTTCATCAACATCGATGTAATAATTGTCATTAAAAATTTTAAACATTAGGCAACCTCCTTTAAGATATTTTCCAACACATTGTCAAAGTCTTTTAATGAAGAAATAACGTATGGTGAAGGGATTTGTTTATTGTAGTTTGTTTCGTATTTAACCACAAGTTTATTTTGTGGGTGATTCAATAATAAGTCAGGATTTGCCGTAAGTAAAATGTCTACTTCATCCCACATCGATTTTATTGTTTGATTAGAATAAAATTTTACTTTTTCTAATAAACAACCGAATTTTGAAATGAAAAATAGTGATGCTGGTTTAGATTTACCAATTTCATCTGAAACAATCAACAAATCGTGTTCGTCTCGGAGTTTGATGTATAAATCATTTAAATCGTTAAATGATGTCATCTCAGTTGATGGTGCGTGACCAAAAATCTGCATTGGAAATTCGTGATACATAAAATTGTATAACTCATCATTATCTTTGAAGGCAAAATGTTTTGATAAATCCATTGAATCAACCTCAGATAAAATTTCATATTTGAAAGGTAATTCGTGTTTAGATAAAATTTCTTTATATTCTTCTTTATCATCTAAAGCTTCATACGTCTTCAATTTCTCATCAAATTCCTCGTCAATCAAATACCTTTCGTATGTTTGCTTAAACTTTTCTACAGTGTCTCTTAATACACCATTTAATTCAATACCAATTCTCATTCTTCGTATCTTTTTAGTAATTTACTAATTAATGGATTTCTAACAACATCTTTATCTGAAAATTCAAACACTCCAACATCGTCAATACTTTTGAATCGTTGAAGCGCATCCCACAATCCTGATTGACGTTTATCTTTGTATCTGTCTGTTTGCTCTAAATCCCCTGATATGAAAAATTTAGAGTTATAACCAATCCTTGTCAATAATAATTTCATTTGATTTGGAGTTGCGTTTTGCGCTTCCTCAAAAATCAAAATTGTGTTATCGATATTCATACCTCTCATATATGCCAAAGCAAATACTTCGATGATTTCCGCCTCTTTAAGTTTTTCTCTTGCCTCTTTACCAACAATTTTATTTAGTAGATAATAAGAAGGGAAAATGTAGGGGTCCAATTTCTCTTCTACGTTTCCTGGTAATGAACCCAACTTTTCTTCCGCCTCAACCGCTGGCCTAACAATAACTAATTTTTCATATGAATTGGTAGGGTCCAAAAGTAAATCAACCGCCGCTTTCATGGAGATGTAACTTTTACCGACACCTGCGGGACCTGAACATAAAACTATTTGATTATTTGTTAATAAGTCATAATAAGTTTTTTGACTTTCGGTAAGAAATTTATTTCTGATTTTCTTTGTCACCAAAGAATTAATATAATCCTTTTTTGACATTTTCCTTTCAACAGGTTCAGGTTTCGGAGTATTTTGTTTTTTTCTTTGTGTCATTTCATTTTCTTATAATACTATAATTTTTTTCAAAATATTCAATTGTTTGTTTTAACCCATCATATAAATTGGTGAATTCAAAGTCAGGTAGATAACTTTTTATTTTACTGTTATCACTCGGTTTTCTGAATTGACCATCAGGTTTTGACTCATCCCAAATAATATTTCCTTTAAAGTTCATTAACTCAACAATTATATCAACAACATTTTTAATTGAGATTTCTTCTGAAGTTGATAATATAATTGGTTCTGGTTCGTCATAATTTTCCAAAACCCATTCCGTTAATTTTGCAACATCTTTACTGAAAATAAATTCTCTTAAGGGTTTTCCTGTTCCCCATATAGTAAATGGTGTTTTATTTTCTCTGGCTAAGTAACACTTATGGATTAATGATGGTATGACATGACCATTTTCGATATTATAATTATCGTTAGGTCCGTAAATGTTTGTCGGTATTACTGATTTGTAATTTAGTCCGTATTGTTCTCTATACGCTCTTATTTGGATGTCAGCCATTCTTTTTGCATATGCGTACGCATCGTTAGAAAAATGTGGGGGTCCTAAATGAATTTTTTTTTCTGTTAGGGGATACTCCACTTTGTCAGGAAAAATGCAAGTTGATAAAAAGGCCACTAAATTTTTAATGTCATGAGTCCTTGCCGACTCTATAACATTTGTATTAATCATTATATTATCATAGAAAAAATCACCTTTATATGACATGTTACCACCTACTCCACCTACTTTTCCCGCACAATGTATAATACTATCAAAATTAATTTTTTCTAAAACATTATCGACTTCAGACCTAACTCGTAGGTCTGCCTCACTTGACGATAGTGGTATATAATTTAAACTATTAAATTCGGAACCGACTAAACCGTACCCACCTGTTACTAATGTTTTATTTCCCATAGTAATTTAACCAATATTCTATCATTTCATCAATCATTACTTCAAAAGTATATTTTGGGCTCCACCCCAATTTATTTCTCAATTTCGATGAATCACCTTTTAAATCACTCAATTCTTCAGGTCTGAAATGTTTTTGGTCTTGTTTAACATATTTCTTATAATCTAACCCTAATTTAGAAAAAGTATAGTCACATAATTCTCTTACAGAGTGAGAAATTCCTGTCGCACATACATAATCATCAGGGGTGTCATCTTGTAACATTAACCACATTGCTTCGACATAATCTTTTGCATGACCCCAGTCTCTAGTTGCGTCTAAATTTCCTAATTTTAATTCATTAGATAGACCAAATTTAATTTTTACCGCTTCTTTTACAACTTTATTAGTTACAAAATTGGTTCCTCTTCTTGGGGATTCGTGATTAAATAATATCCCGTTCCAAATCTTCATACCATATGAATTTCTGTAGTTTCTACATATGTGGTATGAAAAAACTTTAGCACATCCGTATGGTGATACTGGATTCATTTGGGTTGTTTCTCTTTGTAATCCATCCCTATCTATTGAATTACCAAACATTTCTGATGAAGATGCTTGGTAGACTTTAGTGTCGGGTTTAATTAATTTAACCGCCTCTAATAAATTTAATGTTCCTATTCCGGTAACATTTGCGGTGTATATTGGTTGGTCAAATGAAATTCTAACGTGAGATTGTGCGGCTAAATTATATATTTCGTTAGGCATCACTTTTTGTATTACAGATACTAAAGAAGATAGGTCTGATAGGTCCGCATAATGTAAAGTGATTTTATCGTATATACCTTCTAATCTTGATGTTTGATTTTCGGAGACTGAATTCCTTTTTAGTGTTCCGTGAACTTCGTAATTTTTGGATAGTAAAAATTCGGCCAAATATGAACCGTCTTGGCCGTTGATGCCGGTAATTAGAGTTTTTTTCATTATGAGATTATATTTTATTTATGGTTTTACAATTTTAATACCCGTGTAATCAATTTCTGTAATATTTATATTTTGATTCAAAAAAAATTCATCAACTGCAGTTTTTGAACCCCTCCAATGACCATAGTCGTCTACAATTAAAATACCATGAGTAATCAATTTAGGATACAGAACGGTTAATTCTTTTTTTGTTGATTTATACCAATCAGTGTCTAATCTAAGGAGACTAATCTTATTTGGTATATTTGTATTAACATCCAATGTTTCACACACGTCTCCAACCACATATTTTATTTTCTCATTAGGAAAACTAGAAATTGACAAATTTTTCTTGACCTCGTCAATTGATGAATAACAAATCACTTCTTGTAGTATTGTCGACGCCTTATTATCGTTTAAATCCACATCAATTTCTTCGGGTTGTGTCATTCCTTGGAATGTGTCGTAAATCCAAACGTGTCTATCTGTCATATTATAAAAATGTAAATACTCCATGATTCCTAAAATGTTACCTCCTCTCCAAACACCACATTCAACAAAATCACCGTCTATTTTATTTAATCTAATATACTCTAAAGAATTGAATAACTCAACAATTCTTTCTATTGAGGTCATTGTAAAAGGTTTCACTATATCTATAAAAATTTTTTGATTCACTTTTGTAACTTTAAATTGTTAATTGTTTTTTCTATTCCGGAGTGGATTGAGTGGTTTGGTGTCCAACCAGTGTCTCTTTTCAATTTGTCATAAGAAATTAATCTACTAACGATGTTATCTATGATTCTAGGTTCTCTATAACTTTTTTTTACCTCACCAATATTAGATTCAATTATACTCACTATATCATTGACAGAATGATTGGTATTGGTAGATACGTTATAAGTTTCTCCTAAAGTATTTTCGGACTTAGATACCAAATATGTCGCCAGTAATACATCATCAATGAATGAATAATCTCTTTTGTGTTCTCCATCTCCAAAAATAGTAATAGGTTCTTTATTTATTGATTCATATATAAATTTACCTATTACACCACAAATTTTACCATCAGGTATTTGCCCAGTGCCGTATACATTTGAATACCTTATTATTGATACGGGAATACCGAAAAGTTTGTGATATAAATTTGTATAGTTTTCACCTAGATACTTTGTTGCAGCATATATACTTGAAATATTAGGTGGAGTATTTTCAGTTATTGGTGATTCTTTTGATTGTCCATATATGGAACACGATGAGGTGTACACGAATCTTTTCAAATTTGTTTTGTTGTCTTTAAGATACTCCAAAATTTTCAGAGTTGATGTGGCGTTAGTGTCCAAATCAATTTGAGGGACAAAACTTGACTTAGAAATTTGAACGCAAGCCATATGAAATATGTAATCACATTCTTGCAGGTATTTAGAATATTTATCAACATCTAATACGGAGCAATTTATGAAATTTACTCTTTCATTATTAGGTATTCTATCAATTGTGCTATTATAAAGATTGTCAACAATTATAATATACGCCTTCGTTGTTTTTAAAATGTAATCAACGAATTTGCGCCCTATAAAGCCGGCACCACCAGTTATTAATATTCTATTCAATTTTTAATTTATTTTTTAATGTATATAAATCATTAGAGGATTTCGTATATAAGATATTTTTATACCATTTTTAATTAAATTACTATTATAAAACGCATCTTCTCTTTTGAATATTGAGTTATCTTCATTGTATTTATATTTCTGATAAATTTCATTTTTCACAGATATAGGTCCGCCGGCGTAACAAATATTAATTTCTTTACTACTGTGTGGGTGATAATTTTCGTTATGTGAAGTATCGACATAGTCTAGATAAAAATCTAATTGCTCAATATCACTATTAAATTCCGTCAATTTTTTGTTAGGATTTATTATGTAATTATGAACAACCGCATCACACCCACTTTCAAAAGATTGAACTAAATATTCATTTCTTTTAATGTGTGGAACATCGTCACCACCGAAAAAAGATATTATATCAGTGGACAATTTTGAAGCCGATATATTACAGTTCTGAGATACATTTTTGAACTCGGATGTTGTTGAACAAATAAGTTCGAAAGGGTATTTTTTTGGTTCGAATTCATAATCTAAAGATGAGATACTAACACTTACTTGTTGTGGTATTACCGTTGAGTTAGATATTTGATAAAGTAAATTCTCCAAATTATACATATGTCCATCATAGGTTGGTATTGCGATACCTAAAGTCATTTGTTTTAAATTAATGATTATTTTTTATTTTGTATACAAAATGACGGGCATCCATCTTCAGTTATTGATTGAATTTCTAACCCGTATTTATCCACAAATTCATTTACCGCTCTAACAACTCCTGGAAATTTATCTATGGTGTAATCGTGCCCGCAAATATATCCGACATTCTTAATTTTATTTCGAGATAATTCCAAATCTTTGGCAACACCTTCATAAGAATGGTCACCATCTATGTAAATCATATCAAAATAATCGTCTTCAAAATTTATCAGAACATTGTAACTAAATCCTTTATGTAACTTAACTATAGGGTTTTTATCGTATTTTTCAGATAATAATTTAAACTCATTTCCTAAATCAGCGTAAACCATATTATTACCATCTTTATCTCCTGATGGAACCATACCCTCAAATATATCAATCAAATGTAGTTCTTTAGGGTTAATCTTTGTTAGCAATTTTTCTGAGAATTCTCCTTTGAAGACGCCTATTTCAGATACTATCATCCCTTTTGGTAGGGTCCCTATTAAATCGTCTCTTGTTTCAAACCTAATCATTTTTTTATATTTTTTTCATAGAAATCAACCATCTTATTCATTTTATACGAATAATTTCCAGGTCCTCCTGCAAAATGGACAATTGTTTCTTCATTTATTTTATCAATATTATAACCATTATGGGTAATCAATTTATTTAAACTTAAATCAAATAAATTATTTCTAAACAAATATACGTTTATAAAAGGTTGTTCTAAACACTCATTCATACTATCAATATTCTCAACACAGAACTCAAAAATATTTTTAATAACTGAGATTAACTCAAATGAAAAAGCGAAAAATCCTCCATTGAACCCTTTGAGCCCCATTTTTTTAATTTCTAAAATCTCACTTTCATGTAATAGATTACCGCTCCAATATTCATGAGTCATAATTAAATCATGGTGATTTTCGTTTGAGACCAAAATTTTATTAGAGTTAACTAAAGAAAAAATATTGTTAGGGTCACCACACCACAATATGTCACAGTCGCAATATATTATTTTGTTATAATTTTTAATTTCATCAAACTTAAATATTTTCAATTTGTTTAAAGAAGAGTCTCGCATCGAATTTGTTGTCGATATTAAAACTTTATATGGTAACTTAGTAATTAAGTTAGTTTCAAATTCATTTGCAATTCTCTCATCAATAATGAATAATAATTCAAAATTATAATTGTAATATTTCTCTAATGTTAGTATATTAAGATTGAGAATATTAATATAGTTAATATTGTTACCTATTGTGTAGTAAATTAAATTCATTTATCGATATTAAGTATTTTATTTTTCCAAAAATCAAAATCAAGAAGTGTTCTATCAAATTTTTTTTCTTTAATTTTTTGATACTTTACTGATAAAATATTCTCATCACCTAATTCGTTAATATTGTCCAATAAGATTATAGGGAATTTTTCATACATTTCATAAATTTTAAAGTTACCGACTTTTACCGTAATTGGGATTCTGTTAGAATATAGAACTTCCCATAATCTATGTGTGTCTAAACCATTACCGATTGGACAAACTACCATTTCATAGTCTAATATTTTGTCAAAAAATTCATTTAAGGTGAGATTGGGTTCCTCCCAATCAATATGGTTAGATTTTTTGCAAATATCTCTCACAACAATCCTATGATTGTAATTAGTGTCAACTTTAAAATTTGCATATATTTTTTTTGTCGGAATTAAATTTGAATTTCTCCCCAAAAGATTTTCTTTTTCATTTACCCTTTCGTAGTAAGAAATACCATGACCAGGTCTAAAAGAATCTATTTTGTTTTCTATGCCTAAAGGTATTGGTTCAAAAATTTCATGATTACTTAATATATTCTGACCAAACCATCTAATAACATTATTTGGTAAAATTTTTAAATATTCATCAGTTATTGGGTAGTCAGAATTACCACTTATTAATATTACATCATTATTTAAACCACCTATGTCTTTTAAATCACTTAGTAAGAAATCTGTTTTACAAAAGAAAATATCTCTACCATTGTGTAATTCAGAAAATTTATTTAATTCTAAAAAATCCATGTTATTTTTTCTTAAATATACAGAATCCATTACCCTCATCAGTTTTTTCTATTAATTCATATTCGGTATCAACAATAAGTTCGCCATAAATTTTACTAGTTTTAATTTCTACGATATCATCTAAGGCAACTATATTTGTTCTATCCTTTAACTTCAACCATTCTTTATATGTTGAAAACTCTCCCCCATCTAAGAGTAAGAAGTCGATTTCGTTAAAAATGTGTTGTAAAACATCTGGACAACTCATAGTATTATTCAGGTCCTCTTTTAACCACTCTTGTTTGTGAGGTTCTAAACTTATGTTTGATACGAAGGATTCTATTTCGTCAACCGAAACTATACTACCGTAAATGGGTTGGTACCTGTCTTGGTATTTTTTTAAATTATCGATAGCGGTGTCATAAAATGATTTATTACTTTCTATAGTAATGAATTGTGAGTCTTCTGATTTAGAATTCAAAATGCAAATCGTTGACCCCATTCCTTTCCATGTACCTATCTCGACAATTTTTTTGCAGTCATATTTTCGTATAGTTCTTTCAATTAAAGAACATCTTTCAGATGAAAGAACTATCTGTCCTTGTGTGTTCATATTCTTTTATATTTTTTTATATCATTTAGTGTGTCCGTCAAAAGTTCGTTATAATTATAAACTTCTTTATCACTCTTTAAATAGAACTCCTTTCTTTTTTCATACTCTATAAATGTTTGTCTATTTTCTACAACGTATTCGTCATAATTAATGTCGAAGTTGGAATATAAATCTCTTATGAAATCATTTATGTACACCATTCTGCCAGAACCAACTATTTTATGGTTTTGAGAATTTATTGATTCATTCACTAAAAATTTTGGGTGTATCAAGTCTCTGTAAAAATATGTATCACCAATCTCAATTGTTTTTCTCTCTATTAATGATGAAAAGATTTTTCCGAAAAGAAATTCATTTGTTCTATATGGTGAATTAAAGTTAAATGGGTATATTAAAATAACATTACTAAACTCTGATGGGTTTTCTATAATTTTTTTGGTTATCTTATATTTTGATAAAAGATAGGGTGTTTCGTAAAAATCAAAATCCATATCTATGGATATTGGTCCATCACATTTATTCCATAACTCACAAGTCGAATAAATTATAATTTTATTAGAACACCCCTTAAACCTCTTTATTATACTCAAAACCAATTCATAGTTGACTTGATTATAAATTTCAATATTTTGTATAAATTTTCTTGATTCACCAACACAAACAAAAATTCTGTCCCACTCAAATTTCGTTAAGTTATTATAATCTATATTTCTTGAAGAGATTTTGACAAAATTTTCTGGAAAATAATAAGAAATTTGTGATGTGTCTCCTATGACTAAATTATTTCTCATTTTTTAAGTTTTTCGTAACCTAATTTAACTTCTGTTATTTTTTTGAAAAAAAATTTACTTTGTAAAAATTGTTTGTGCGTCATTCTTTCGTAGTTACATTTATCCACATAACTTGCTGATACGTCATCAGTCTTTGCCTTATCTACCGCCAAAAAGGTTTTTTCGTTTGCGTTATACAAGTTAGAGTATTCTTCAGAGTTAACTATTAAATTAAATTTATCCACACCTATTTGGTTTATTAAATCTTCTTCTATAATTTTTATTATTATATCTACGTCTAAACCGTTTTTTTTCTTCAAACATAGAATTGTGTAATAATCGAAAGCGTACGCTTCATCAACACTAATTTTAATCATTTTATTTTATAATTTGGAATTTATTAAGTCCTAATGTATTATAATACGGTGTGTAATTTCTAACATATTCATGATAATAAAATATAGGTTTTTTAAATTTATAACTATTAATAAGACATTTTAAACTAGATTCCATAAGATGGACCTCTTCAGCATTCTCTATTAAAGAAATTAAATTAAATAAATTATATTCGGTAGGATTTTCTATAATTTTATAATTGGTATTAATCTTCTCAAGATTAACATTATGGGTAAAAATGTATTTTTCATTACTTGGATTAAGTTTCTGAATTATTTTTAATTCAATTTCCATATCTCTATCAACATGAAAATAATCAAATCTTACTTCAAATGGAATTCTATTTGCAACATAGAACGACTCGTCAAAAGTGTTTGTTTGTGTAATATTTAATTTCTCAAACCCAACTGTTATAACGTCATTTTGTATTTTATTTTTTATAATATATTGATGAACATCGTAATCCTCACCAATAGATAAAACATTAATATTCGAATCATCCCTGAACATATACTCAACGTTATTGAAATTGTGTGGTTTACAAAAAACCGAAACATCTTGATGTATTTTCCTGTAATATCTTACAAGACCATTACAAATGATGTGGTCACCAAGACCTAAATGATGGTATATATATTTCACCTTAATCTTAAATTTTTATTTATTTAAAACGTATTTATAATCTTCACCGACTGGTTTATCGTTTTCATCAATCCTATCCCCAACAAATCTACCATATTCTCTTGCGATAGGAAAGGGTTTTTTTTCGAAAAAATCATCATGCGTTTTCCTGTCATTTTCGAACATTGAATATATATCTCTCAAAAAAGTTTGGTCGGAGCCGTAGGTTAAATCTTTGTCTTTTCTAAATTCCTCAATCATATCCGTTAAATGAACTTTATCTGACTTTATTCCCCACATTCCACCTAAGATTCCTAATCTGTCATTACCATATGGTATGTAGTGAGCCGGATGGTCTCTCATTACATGAAGTGTTTTTTTACTATTAATCCACTCATCAACTGCCAATTTTTCCCTCATTGTGATTCTTGAATCGGTGTCTCTGAATACACAATATTCTGAGTTTGGTAAACCGACCGCAAAAAATCTCCAAAACATACCATAGAGATTCTTTTCAGTAACATCTATTGTCATAACACCCAAATCATTCAGTTTATTTATTGTGTCCACTGGTGTTGTTTCGTCATAATAAACTACCATCTGCCAATCGTAATATATTACCTTCCATAACTCGGCATTTCTTATTGCCCCAACGTTATATATAGGTTTGTCACCCCAAAGGCTAAAACTTAAGTATTTCATAATTTTTTAATTTTGAATTAATATTTCCATAGACTTACTAAAGTCTACAGGATGTCCTTGTGTTTTGTGTGAGTCTAACTGAAAATGAGTTATCAGACCTGGCAACATCCTCACAATTTTTTTATGTATAAAGTAAAAGAAACTTATTGACCTTTCATGAGCATGACCGCAGGTTGTACTTCCTTTCAAATCTTCAATTAATTTTTCGAACCACGTCATATACTCCTCAAAAGTTTTTTTAGAAAAAGTTGAGTTACTAGTACAACTCCAAACTTCTTGAGGATTCTGAACCTTTATATTATCAATCAAATCAAAAATGTTAACATTATAATGTTTTTTAATTGATGGCATAATATCTTGAACCCACATAAAATTTGACACGTAATCTGGCATTGTGATAGGTTTTGGTATATACCCAACAAAATCAGGTTTATCTTTTAAGATTTCACTTTGTTTTTCTGTAAATTCTTTAGATATAATTGTATCGTACTCGAATAAATTTATATAGTCTGAAGATATCAGGTTGTTTTTCCACAAAGCATACCATCCTGTTAATGATGTAAACTTAGGATATCGTTCTATGTTTATTGGTAAATTTCTGCAAATAATAACATTATCTATATTTTTTATTTTATCGATAGGATTTTTACCTAAGAAAACGAATTTTACATTTTCTAAATTGGAATATTTCTTGGCGTTGATATAATTTATTATTATATCTTGGTCGTGTACAAAAATGAATGTCTCAGTTGTCATAATACGAATACTTCGTTTTTAATTTTTTCAAATATTGATTTAAATGTAGGAACAAAAATATTATTGTAATCCTCAATCATTTCATAGTTATTTAATTTTACGTCCCTTGTTTTCGACTCTATATGGTAAGCAACACAGTTTGAGTTGGTAAAGTTTTTCAAACCTATGGACTTCAATTTGATATTTAATTCCACATCTTCAAAACAATGTCTGTATTTTTCATTGAACATGCCGGCTTTGATGAAAGCGTTTTTTGTTACCATCATTAAAGCCGCCGTGTTCCCAATTACACTATTCAAACCCGAAGAATAGTTGTAGTAATTAAATTGATTTTTATGTGTCGATACAATTTGTTTGTTGTCCTTTTTTAGATAAAGAAATAATCCATCGTGTTGTACTGTATTATCAGGATACATTAATCTGGCACCTACCGTACCACAATTAGGATAAGTCTTGAACGTTTTAATCATTTCAAATAATACGTTGTTCAACAATTTTATGTCATTATTACAAAACAAAATATATTCGTATTCTTTAGTTACATAATTTTTTACAACATCGTTATTTATTTTGGCGAAATTATAATAGTCATATTCAATAAATTCTATGTTACCAAGAGTTAGAATGTTTTTTTTTATCCATTCTTTTTCTTCATCCGTTGAGCCAGTATCTGCAATGAATATTTTAAATAATTCAGGGTTGCAATTTGTATAAAACGAATTAATACAATCTAGCAGTAACTCATTATTACTCTTATTGGGTATAATGACCGCAACTTTACCAAACTTATTAGATAATTTTTCTTTGATTTCAGGGATAAAAACTTTTTCAGGTTTTAAGTCCAATGGTAACTTACTACCCCACTTTTGTAAAAACTGATTTTTACTAATCCAAAATTCTTCATTTGGTTGACCAACAGATTGGTGCGTAATTTCAAATGATGATGTTACCCCAATTTTAACGCCATCTAAATAATTAGGAATACAAAATCCGTGGTCGTAAAAGTGAAACTTTCCAATTGTTTCATCGAATTTATGTTTTATTTTGGTTTTATCGAAACTAATAAATAATCCATCAATTGTGACAACAGGAATCAAAAATGGTAATTTTGGCGAATACTTACTTAACCATTTTTTTTGTCCATCAGGGTGGTGATAAACCTGACCTACCATAGTTTGATTCATCTTTTCCCAATAAACACCAGACTCAGGAAAATAACATGAACCCGCTTTTCCTATTATAGAGTAGTCAGGATTTTCTTCGAAATCCTTTAATAGTTTTTTCCCCCAACCTGTTTCTAATTTTATATCATCGTGACATAAAACCAAAATATTATTTGATGAACTATCAATAATTTGATTGTAGGCTTGAGCCAAAGATTTTTCACCGTTATTAATTACTTCAATAACCTCAACATCTTTTATTCCACAAGTTTTTTTAAAGTATTCTCGTAGAGTTGGATTTGAGGTTCTTGTGCTATATCCAATTGTTATCATTATTCGAATACTTCAATATTATGGGTTTTGTTTACCAATTTGGACCACCTGCCGTTATAACGAGTTGCCCTTACAATATGGTTATCAATCCAATGGTAGTTTCCTCCTCTTGGTTTGTTAAATATAATATTATGGTATTTAAAATTCCACTTATCTAACCACTGTTTTGTTACCAATTCGTGTTCATCAGTTCTTGATGTAAAAAATGTTATTACGTGACCTTCATTATACCATTCATTTATTGTTTCTACTGAACCCTCAAATGGTTCAACAATTGACATACGTTCAGGTTGTTCATTTGGAACATCTTCTGTTATTGTCCCATCAATGTCAATTAAATAATTTTTTAATCCGAAAGCTAATTCGGGACTCACATTAGAGTCCAGTTGAACCAAAACCGTTTGCATTTCTATCTTTTTCTTTTATTTCTTCAACTTTAATTAAATCAACCCAATTTCCATTAACAACGGGACATAAAACTGCTTGTGCTACTTTCATTCCTTTTGTGATTGTAAAAGGTTCTTTATTTGTATTAAAAATTATAACCTTAACTTCTCCGTTATATCCACTATCTACAGTACCGGGTGAATTCAAAACCATTAAACCTTGATTGATAGCTAAACCACTTTTGGTTCTTACTTGGATTTCATAACCATCTTTAATATCAAATCTCAATCCTGTTGGAATAAGAGCTCTGCCAAATCCATCTATTGTTATTTCTTCGGTTGAATGTAAGTCAAATCCTGAATCGGAGCCATAGTTATACTTCGGTATAGTAGCATCTTTACTTATTGTTTGATATTTTAAATCCATCAATGTTTTCGGATTCATTAGTTCTTCATCAAGTTGTTTGATGTCAATCCCATAATTACTTTTTATGAAATCATACTCGACATCCGTCATATTCAATGATTCATCGTCCGATACTCCCAAATCTTCTTGTAAACTTTTGAGAGATTTTTCTAAATCTTTAAGTTGTTGTGAAATATCCATTATTTTAATTCTTTAAATTTTTTTATTACGTCTATTAATACCTTAACATCTTTTTCGCAGTATTCAGCAATTTGTTTCAATTTTGATTTTTTCCAATAAGCTTCGTGAACATCCTTACCTGTTATTTCGCCATCTTTTGATGACTCAACATTCATACTTGCACACATTAAATCAAGTGAACCAATGGATGAATAAGCCCCAAACTGCCAAAGTTCTTTTGTGTCAATCGCCTTTATTTCCCAAGGTTTGGTATCATAACTTGGTAATATTTGTGGAGGTAAAATTCCATTGATAACCATGCGTTTTGATAACATCGGAATATCAAAGTTTTTTAAGTTATGACCACAAAGATAAAATCCAAGTTTTCCACATCTGTCCAATAGTTTTTGTGTATCTCTCAAAACTTCTGATTCATCATCGGATGAAAATGTTTGAGTTTTTATTTCACCTTTATCAGTAACAAATGATGCACTTACACAAACAACTTTTGCGAATTCGGGAACAAGAGAGGACCTTAAACTGAAAACGTAGTCAAAAGATTTTCCGTCATCCTCAGGAAAACGTTTCTGAAACCAATCGAAGTAGTTTGAAAACTGTTCCGCAAGTCTCGGATATTTTTCCTTACATTGATTGTAATCATAGGTAATACCTACGGTTTCAATATCAAGAAACAAAATTTTGGTTAAGGGTATGTTCAACATTGTTTTTTTTATCAACTATTAATTTATACCATTCGGCTCTAGCCTTCGTTACATTTCTTAAATCATAAGTGTCTTTTACGGTTTCATAAAGACGTTCACCCAAATCTACAATCATATTTGGATTATCTACCAACTTTTTGATGTTTTTAGCCCAATCACTATGATTTCTTGATTCAGGAACCAATAGTGCGTTCCCATCTGTAAATTGTCCGTTCTTAATAGCATGTTTCAAATCAATCGTGTATGGACCAACTTCTGATGCGATAAGTGCCTTTTTATAAAAACCTGCTTCAATAACTTTTAATTGAGATTTGACGATATTGAACATATGACTTTTGATTGGTGCAATTGAGATATCAAATTTAGAGTAATTTCTAGCATATTGTGTAATATCTTTTGTCCAAACTCTTCTGTAATTTTCATTTTTTTCATTCTCGAAAGGTTGCTCAATAAATTTATCTAAGAAAAGTTTATATTCAGGTGTGATAATTTGATATCTGTTTGTGAATATCTCTTCGTATTTTGCCCAAACCGTTTCGTGAGGTTGAATTGGTCTTTGTTTTTGTTCACCTGTTTGTTTGTTAATTTCAGTGATAGTTCCCCTTGTGTCAAATCCGCACACTACATATTGGATTTTATCTTGAATAGGTGATAATTTAGAAACCATACCTTCTAACAATTGAAGGTCATGCAAGTGTGAAGAGCCTCCTAACCAACCAATTCTTATCTTATCAGACTTTTCTGTTGGTTCGTTAAATTGTGGTTCAGATGGGTCAATCGCATTTGGGAAAATCTCAACATTTTTATTAATCTTCTTTAACTCTTTTGCGAAGATAGATGTCGTTGTTGTTACATAATCAGGATGTTTCAGGTTTTCGACAATCTTTTCATTGATTTTGTTTTGACGTATAATATCGTGAATTGGATGTTCTTTGCCTGGCATCCAATAGTCATCGATGTCAATTATTGTTACAATATTTAATGATTTTAACATCCTAATGATATTCGGAGTATGTTCATACATATTGCCGATATTTCTGTGAATATGAACAATTTGGTATTGTCTCCAATAGTTGATGTCATTGATACGTGGTTCGTAGTCAATGTCTACGTGAAAATCGTTAGGATACATATTTTGTAACATAACGTGGGGGTCAACAGACCTAAATTTGCCCACGCCAGTTTTGTCTGATGGGAGCACTAACACTTTGATTTTTTCGCTCATATATGAATTGATTTGTGAAAAATATAAAGATTATCTATCAGAATATCAACACACCTAAAACAAAAAACCCCAACTAATGTGTCGGGGTTTCTTCCTAAAAATAATACTAAAACTTAACTAACCTTTTTTATCTTAGTTAACTTCCCTTCAAAAATATGATTACCTACTTTGAAAGTAAAGTTATCTTTGGTTCGTTGAGTTGATTCTATTAATAATCCGTTCTCTCTTAGGACTTCCTCTACTGTTTCTCTTACAATTGCAGCAATTTCATTTTTGTCAATTGATGGAGATTCAATATGCTTAGGAAGTGGTCCTGTTGTTTTTTTAGATTCGACCACATTTTGTTTATTAGTTCCCATCAGTCGTGATGCTTTAGCCACTAAATCATCTGATAAAGTTGGGCCAGTTTGTTGAGGTTGATTAATTGGGTGTTCCATCATTAACCTTTTAATTTCATCAGGTAATTTTGAATTTCTGATTTTATCTTCCGTGATAGGGCCAGGATTTGTATTAACGGGTCTACTGATTTCTTGTTCTTGCATGAACTCTGATGGGATATTATATTTTGCTGGTACTGGTGTAAAAGTTTCTACATCAGGATTTGACATCATCATAACATCACTTTCGCTGACACTACCTCTTGGCATTTCTTTATGTTTATCCATTATTTTTTTTGATATCATCAATTTTTGTATCAAATCATTTTCTGTTCTCATAATTATTCTTGGTCAAATTGTGCATTTATTAAAACTCTTGTCATACTCCTATCTCCATTTTTATTATAATTAGGTCTAGGGTCAAAAAACTTAATATCCAAAGGTCTAAACATAGTAATTTTATCTAATCTGAAAAGCCTCCAACCAGGTAAAGGTTGTTTTCCTTTATATGCCGTATGTGACGCTCCTTCATAATCCCAAGCTCTTAAAACCAAGTTACCGGCTTTACTATATCCTAAACAAACAGGTTCAATTTCTCTTAATCCTTTTCCTCCTGGTTCATCTCCGATATAGTAAATTACACATTTATTTTTTTTGGAAATAGCATCCCTGACAGCACCTAAAGACGCCACTTCTAAAATAAGAGTTTTGAGGGAGTTGTAAAGTTTCATTAAGCGCTTGGTGTTGTATATGGACTTTGAGGTTTGTATTTCGCGCCGGCAAACGCTTCTTTTCTTTTAAGAATATCATCTGATGTTCCTGCGTTATAATTATTTGTATCCAAAAATTGACCAGTTCCACGACCCATATTATCACCATCAGCCAAAGCATCAGGATTTGTGCTCGTGTATTGATTTTGGTCCAAATAATCATTGATTGCCTTAATTTTTCTTCTTTGTTCGTCTGCAACCGCAGTCATTTTATTTGCTGGTTGTGCAGTATCGATTGGAATTCTGACTGACATATTAAATAATTTTTTTCATCAATTCGTTTATCCTTTTCAGGGCTTCGGTGATTTTTACGTCATCGTTATTTTTTCTGTGTGATTTACTTGGTCTATTCATAGATGAAATATCATCTTGTTGTTTTTCTTGATTGAATTCGTTTGGCATTCCAGTATCCGATGCAATTTTTTTTGAATTATAATTATCATCTCTCAAATATCTTAAGGTTTCATCTACCCATTTTTTCATATAATCACCACCATTCAATACATAAGATTTTTCTTGGACATCTCCTTTGAAGTTATCGAAGTAATTTTTGATTCTTTTTAGTTGTTGGTATGTGATTTCGTTTGCATTCTGAAGTTCAGTATTTCGTTTGTGACCTTCATCAGTTGACTCGGAACTTACTGAGTTGAATGAATTACGCATATGTTCACGTATTTCATCAGGAACTTTGACTTTTTTATTATACAAATCCTTATTCACTTCTCAACATTTTGATTAGTTGGTTAATCGAGATACCCCCTTTTTCTGCCATTTTTTTTATTGAATCTAAGTTTTTCTTTACCATTCTAGACACGGGAGTATCCTCGGCCATATCTTTTCTTATAACATCAGCATCATCAGAATTTTTTTTAGATAAAAGATTTTCAATCATTTTTTTCATCTCAAGTTTCTCCATTTCAGATAGAGTGAGTTTGGCGATGAATCCTTTTTTATTTCTGTATTTAGATTTTTTGTCTCGTTTACCTGTTGGGTCTTTACCAAATTGTTTTGTTCTAGCTTTCGCCTCCTCGGGTTCCATACCCATTTTTTTAACTAAAGTTTTGTAGGTTTTTTTACCATCCAAATTTTTTGTTTCTTCATAACCAAACGCTTCAGAATAATCTACCTCATTGACAACAGGTTCTTCTTCTTTTGATTCGCCATAATAGATACGACTATAACCTCTTGTAACAGGATTGTTGGTTTGTCTTGTTGTAATAACAGTTTGGTCCATCGTTCTACGAGGATGAAAAGATAAGTCTAATATTGGAGTAGAAGAAGTTGCAAAAGACCCATCAGGTTCAATTAATTCATCGAGTTCCTTTTCAACTTCATCAGTTGATTGTGGTTTCTTTTTCTTAGAAAGAATTTTAGAAATCAAAGATTTTATTTTTGGTGAATCTTTTTTATCAAAATCTCTCTTCCTATCGCTTCGTCTTGATTCATTCAAGGTTTCCCCCACTGAATAATACAAAGAAACTTTATCCCCCATATCTCTCAAAAAGAAATAATAAGGCGAACTATAATATTCTTGATTGTAATTTATCATAGTTTTTTACAATAAATACTCTGATGTTGTGTATTTATCTATAAAAAATAAAATGGCACAACAAAACATTAATCAGTATGTTTTCAAGAAGTTTTATTTAGATAGTCATTTCTACGATTTGAATGATATATCATTAGCTTCCGACGAGTTGGATTTCAATCAAGAAGTAGTTTTTTCACCTTATTTGATTGCCCAAACATACGGTAATCGACTGCCATTTTATTTTGATTTGAATAGTTTGTCGTCAAATCAAAGGTTGAGTTTATCTTATGGTGAATATAATTTCAACAATGTTCTGATTTCTGAAAATTATTATAATCCTAATGGATTGGATTTAACTTGTTTTAGTTCGGAAACTTTGTGTGACATAGGTTTAACAGGTATTGATAATGGTTTGGTAACGGGAATGACCGGACAAACCATCACAATAACTCAAGGATTATTTTCGGATTCAGATAAGTTTGGTAGATATAATTTCGATAGAAGATTAAAACTAACTCAAGTCACAGGATATACATCATCTCCAAATGTTAGGTTTTCAGGAATATCGGCCCAAACAATATATGAAATAGTATCAAAGATAGACCCCTACATTGGTTATTACCAAGAGTTATATGGTGGATTTTACCAAGGGTTTTACAAGTTATTTGGTTATGATTATGACCTATTTCCATCAAGAATGAATAAAGGATGGTCCGTGGAAATGATTATTAAACCTCGTTTGACAAACGAATTTAGTGCAACGACAGGCCAAACAACATTAAATGAAATTTATCCTGATAATAGAAATATGTTCTTTTATATGGGAACAAGAGCCGAAAACAAGTACGGTCATCACGCAAACGGTGTTCCATCATCTGACACAGGATATACAAGAGTTACGGAATCATTAGCAGATTGTTTAAAAACTTGTGCTTGTTCAAATACTGGTGTCACAAATTCAAGATGTGTTGACGTATATGAACCAACAGGAATTACGGTTTCTCACGCAGTAGGTTGTGGGTGCGGATGTAATTCAGGAACGATATCAAATATTCCTGATAAAGACCCAATCTATGATTCGATGTCAAACGCAATTTCTCTGAGATTGTGTGGTGAAGATGGGAATCCTAAAATTGGTGTGAGAATTTTGAGATTTACTGGCGACTGTGAAACAACGGGTTCTTGTGAAACAAGTGGTATTACTTATTCGACGGGATATACAATAGATAATTACTGTTCTCCAAATGGAATATATGATTATTGTTTGGGTGTAAATTCTGCTTATACAACCTCTGAACATTGGTTTTTGGTTGATGTGGTTTGGGAACGTTACACATGGCTTGATACTTGTGATTTATATTTTAGAGGAGGATTAGGTGATATCACAAAATTGGTTTACTTGGATTCGTTGGCAAACAATTCAGTTTATTTGATAAGTCCACCTGTGACACATCAAAATCTAACACCTGAGCAAATTGAAATAGTTCAGTTAAATGAAAAATGGTTGATAGACAAACACTACAGAAACGGTAGATTGAAAATCTACGTAAATGGAAGAATATTTTACACCATTGAAGATGTAGAAGAGATAATACCAAGAGCTCTAAATGCTGACAAAGAAAAACAAATTGGAGTTCCTTTTAATATATCTTGGGGAGGTGGGACGCAAGGACTAAGAGAGAATTTAGTTTTTTCAGCATGTCCAACAGGATTGACAAATTCTTATATACAGGACCCTGAGTTATTTCCTAATAACGTTTTGAGTGCAACATCTTTATCGTCATTAACAACTAACATACTGATTGAACAAAATTTTGCAGGAACATTCGAGGGTGGTATAAGTCAATTCAGAATGTATGTTAGTCCATTAACCGCACCAGAGGTCAAACATAATTTCCTTTTGTTAAAAGATAAGTTTGATATGTTTAATCCTGATTGTCCAAAGTGTTACCCTGTTTGTGATACAAACGATATAACCTATAATCTACCATAATAATGCAACAAGTTATAACGATTGAAAGTGTAAATTTTTCAGGGGAAACTGCTCAGATTATGTTCACTCCGTATGGAAAAACAATTTCATTTTATCTTGGTGAACAAGTTTTACCTTACGTTTTTAGTTCCAATACTTTATCACCACCTCAATATATTTATGGTGACTATTCGATTTATATAGTTAACAAGGATTGTTCTTATACAATTTCGGTGCCGATGCCAACTCCAACACCAACACCTACCCCATCGGTTACAAGAACCCAAACTCCGACCCCAACACCGACTGTGACCGTTACACCAACAATAAATCCTTGCCCAACTAAAACGCCTACACAAACGCCTACACAAACTAAAACCCCAACAATGACTCCTTCAGTAACAAGAACACCTTCATCAACACCAACGTGTTAAATGACAAAGTAAATATTTAATTCATAATATGTTTGGTTATTATTAAATTCAGTAAAAGGTGTATTTATCGGTATGAATATAATTCAGGTTAATAATGTAACGGGAACCCCACCATATAGTATAAGTATTTGTGATTTAACTCTCACAACCTGTTACCTATTGTCTGAAATTCTAACAACAATTCCACCGACAATAGAAGACCCTATACCGGCAGAGTTCGAGGGGTTGAATCCTTTGATTTTGAAAATTGTCGATGGGGTTGGTTGCGAAACATTCCAAGTGATAGATTGTACAATATCACAAACACCAACCCCCACATTTACACCAACACCAACCGTAACTCCATCTGTAACCCCTACAGTTACACCAACATCCAATACTCCAACAGTAACCCCCACAAATACAGTTACTCCAACAGTTACACCTTCAATTACTGCAACACCAACACTGACAAGAACGCCAGCGCCAACAACAACACCAACCCAAACACCAACTCCTACAATAACACCAACAAATTTAACATTATCTTTTATATCTTGTTGTGGTAATTTTGTTTTTGCTGTATCTAACGGTAAAATAGAGGATGTGTTAGACCAAACTAAAACATACTATGTTGAAACTGACTCAGGTTTTAGTACTTGTGCAACAGTTGGGTTTGGTAGACCGAGTGCAACATATACTTACACCGCTCTAACTGAATATAATACTTGTGATTTATGTTTGTCGGCCGAGACAGGTTCTAGTGTATGTCCTACACCTACTACAACACCAACACCAACGGTAACTCCAACCTCAACTTTATTACCTCTAACATTTAGCTCTTGTTGTGGGGGATATATATTCAACCTGATAGATAATGTTGGTTATATAGATAAGGTGGACCCCACAAAAGTTTATTATTTCGAAACTGACGCATTTAGTGGATGTTCTGTGGTTGCAAGGGAGTTTACAAATTTCTATTACAACTTACAGAAAGTAGTTATATATACAGGATGTACAGAATGTTTAAGTGCAACGACAGGTAGTGCTACTTGTCCAACCCCTTCTCCAACACCGACAAATACTGTCACACCAACCAATACGCCGACTAATACCCCGACAAATACAGAGACACCAACTAACACTCCGACAAATACTTCTACAAATACAGAAACACCAACTAATACACCAACTAATACATCGACACCAACTAACACTATAACACCTACCAATACAATAACATCAACTAATACTTCGACCATAACTCTCACTCCAACAAATACTCCAACTGAAACCACAACAAGTACCCCAACTAGAACTCCAACAAAAACACCATTCCCGTCAAAAACACCAACATCAACCGTGACTCCAACAGTTACACCTACTGTAACTCCAACACCAGGTGAAACTCCAACACCTACACCAACTCAGACAACAACCAACACACCAACTAATACTGAGACACCGACTAACACACCAACGAATACTGAGACACCGACTAACACACCAACGAACACAACAACACCAACTAATACCCCGACTAATACTGTTACACCTACTAGCACTAAGACACAAACTCCCACTACAACACCAACCAATACACAAACCCCAACTAATACAATCACCCCGACAAATACACAAACGCCAACTAATACAATCACCCCGACAAATACACAGACACCGACAAATACATCCACTGTCACCCCAACCAATACTCCGACAATAACCCCTACTAATACACAAACTCCTACCCCAGCAGTTTCCCCTTCCCCAACTAACACCCCTACTAATACCACAACTCAAACACCTACTAATACCCCAACTAATACCACAACTCAAACACCTACTAATACCCCAACTAATACTGTAACATCTACGAATACTCAAACACCTACAAATACTCAAACGCCAACAAATACGGTTACACCAACTAATACCCAAACACCTACCAATACTAAAACGCCAACGAATACGCTGACTCCTACGAATACTCAAACGCCTACCAATACTCAAACACCTACGAATACTCAAACACCTACGAATACTGTTACTCCGACTAACACACAAACGCCAACTAATACTGTTACACCCACAAATACTATTACTCCGACTAACACACAAACTCCAACTAATACTCAAACTCCCACTAACACACCAACACCAGGTGCAACCCCGTCGCCAACATCTACTCAAACTCCAACTAACACTCCAACTTCTACGACAACACAAACTCCGACTAACACACAAACTCCGACTAACACACAAACTCCGACTAACACTGTCACGCCAACCAATACACAAACACCAACTAATACACCAACTAACACTCAAACCCAAACATCAACAAATACACCAACAAATACTCAAACACCTACTAATACCCCTACAAATACTCCTACAAATACTCCTACGAACACAACAACTCAAACACCTACAAACACGCAAACGCCTACTAATACCCCTACTACTACCCCTACAAACACTTCGACACAAACACCAACAAACACTCCTACAAATACTTCAACGCAGACGCCTACAAATACACCAACCAACACACAAACACCTACAAATACTACAACCCAAACACCAACTAATACACCAACGAATACTCAAACTCAAACTGTAACACCTACTAAAACACAAACTCCAACTATAACTCCTACACCAACAACTCCTCTACAAATTGCGGCTGTTGATTGTTGTGGAAATGGTAAAATTTATCAAACAGGAGCTTTGTTTACTGCTGGTGATGTTGGAGATTTTTACTTGATGGAGTTTACCGTGGGTGGCAATCCTTACTATGCTTGTGTGACAATCACGTCCAACGTTTCCCCTAATCTGAATTACTCAATTGTGGGTTACATTTTAGAGGACGACTGTTTTACTTGCCAGTCTAATAATTCAGGAATACTAGCTCCTTGTGTTGACATTAGTCCGAGTCCAACATCGACTCCAACTATAACACCTACAACAACACCTACTTCAACTACGACCCCAACACCTACCCCTACACCTGGTCAAAGTCCAAGTCCCACATCAACACAAACACCAACTCAAACGCCGACCAATACTGTAACTCCAACTAATACTGTTACACCTACCAATACTGTTACACCTACCAATACTACCACACCAACAAATACTGTCACGCAAACACCAACATTGACGCCAACTCCGACTATTACACAATTTCCACCCGTAGTTGGATTATTTACTGGTTGTTGTGATAACAGACAAATAAGAATTTTTGATATACCTTTTGCATTTGCCCCATTAGTTGGTAACTATTATTACGTAGAAACGATAGGATTCAGTGGATGCGTTAGATGTGTGAATAAAATCGGCATACCTGAAAACTTTCAATATCAAAGTATTTTGTTACAATCTTCTTGTGAGGATTGTACATCAACAAATCCATGCCCAACACCAACACCCACACCTACGAGTACTGTGACTCCGACTGTGACACCAACAACCCCTGTTTGTGATTGTTATTTTATAACAGTTAGTATTGGTAGGACTTCGACAGCATTAGTATATGTTGATTGTAATGGTGTATCTCAATCGGTCGCACCAGGAGTTTCAGGTAATTTTTGTGTAAGGAGTATAACTAGTTTCGGTTCTGGGACTGCTGAATTAATTGGTGCTTGCGTAGGGGGTGTTTGTCCTACACCTACTCCGACACCAACAAACACACAAACACCGACAAATACCGTAACACCGACACCAACTGAAACACCTCCACCAACTCCACCTGCAACACCAACATCAACCCCAACACCTACCGTAACACCAACATCGAATCAAAAATCATTCAGCGCTTGTTGTGATTTACTATCAGGTACCACATACAATTTCAGTGGTTTTGGTATGACATATAATACAATTTATGGTCTTGACCAAAATCTTACGTATTATTTTGATGGAAATGGATTACAAGGGTGTTTCAGAATTGTAAATCAACCGGCTGAAAATTTATATTACCTAAATTCAAATACAGGTTCTACATTTGCAAGTTGTAGTGGTTGTACAAACTCACAAGGTGAATGTTCTTTCAATCCAATTTATCAAATGTGTCAGTGTTCGGCGACAACCGATTTAACAAAAAACATTTATGTTTTTTATGATGCAAGTCCTTCGTACTCACCGTCAACATTAAGTGGGGCATCTCAAAATATTAGGTCTTGGTATTCGGATTTAGTAAACAATAGCGGTTACACTGGAAATTTATACGAAATGGTGGTATACGGTATGAATTGGATGTGGTGGTCTTGCTATCCGTATTTGGGGTCTTTATTGGGAGGAACATTGTCATCAGGATTTATAAGTAATCCTTTGAACTGTTATGTTGTTGATGGGGGTGTTGGTACAGTGAACTATAATATCAACAGAGGTTTAAATTTCGATGGGACAAAAAACCAATATTCGAGTGGTATAAGAAATTCTTTCTCATCTGACACGGTAAATTCATCACCGATATATACCTATGGTGGAAACGTAGATTCATTCAGAGATACTAACTATATCACTATTAATATCATAAATGAGGCTCAAAACGCTTATACTACCAACACTAGTGGATATAATACATCAGGTAATACAACTAATCAACCGGATAATTTTAATTTCAATTTAACTAATGTGTTAGATGATTATGAGGCATATTTGAATGTTTGGTATGATTTGAAATATGTATCTTTAGGGGAAATAGAAAACTTTTTATATCCTGAACCTTCTTTTGCAGGAATATTACCTCAACCATATAACCTACCTATTGGATATCAATTCATTTTAACTTCTTTGGCTATAATTGAAGGCGAGACAAATACATCGACATATTTTGGTAACAAATACAATTTCAATGGTGGTGTATGGCCGTTTATAAATCCTGTTATGTCACCTAATTGGACATTTGTTACTTTGGAAACAATAAATCCTATTACAGCGTTTACGGCTAGTACGGTTTATCAAAACCTGACTCCATCATTACAAGATGGTGTAGGATTGAAAAACTTTAATTGGCAGATTGACCCAACTGTAACAGGGTTCTCGACAACAAATATCACAAATTCATTCAATAGAATTATTTCATATAACGAACCTACGGATAATTGTGTATTTGTAGATGAACCACTTCCGATAAACTTAGGTGATGTTGTAGGATTGTCTAATTTATCTGGTTGTTGGACTTTGGTAGATATTATTGATTCATCACCATCTGTCATAAGCAGTTATATTACAGGTGCTACATTTGATAATTGTGAATTATGTTCCGCCCAAGTTACTAGATGTTTCAGCTCTTGTTGTAATTCAATAAAGTTCATTTTTGCTGATGAATTTGCATCCATACCATATAACTATGAAATAGGAGAAACGTTATATATTGTTTCGGATTTGTTTGTTGGTTGTGCAACGATAATAGAATCCAATCCAACTACAATCTACACATTAACTAATCCACCTGCATTATCATCAGTCTATAACGATTGTGATGCATGCCAATTGGACATTTATGGTACAATAAATTGTGTAAGCCAAACTCCAACTAAAACACCAGCTCCAACTCCTACACCAACCAAGACACAAACGCCAACCACAACCGTCACACCTACTAACACACAAACTCCTACAAATACTCAAACACCGACAAATACTCAAACCCCAACCGTAACACCAACTGTAACGGTTACTCAGACACCGACTTTGACCCCAACCCCCGCACCTCAATTCCAAGTTTGGGAATTCAGAGATTGTTGTACTCAAACCGATGTAAAATATTATTTATTAGATACTTTCACACACTCTTGGTCTGTCGGAGATGTAGTCACCGATACAACAAATAATCAATGTTATAGTGCTTATCAGTATCTGCCTGAGGAGGGCACTTATAGTGAAAGCTATACAACTACCGCTTATACAACTTGTTGGGAATGTGTACAAACTGTTGGTTGTCCTATGATATTTTTAGATTGTTGTTCAGGTGATACACAATTTGTTGTTAATGTCGTGCCGACGGGACAAACAACACAATATGGTACTCAATTCTCTTATGATTTACAAATAGGAAATACTACAACAACTCAAGGTACGGGAGGATTAGGTGGAGGTACGGCCGTCGGAGTTTGTTTATATTTCAATGGAAGTTCAACCATTGGGTCTGTAAACCCACAAGTACCGTTCCCTGTTAGTTCATTCTTAAGTGATTGCTCAACATGCGAGTCTAATTATCTAAATCAATATTGTACAAGAGCAAGATTTACAGATTGTTGCACCGAAACACTAACATATTATTTCAATGTAAATAATACAGGTTGGGATATTGGTGATATTGTACAATATGAAGACCCGACCATAACAGGCACAAAATGTTTTAAATTGGTTGCATTTGATAATAGTCAATCAGGTGTTTTCAGTTATGAAATTCCGGATTTCCAAACTGGAGAATGTCTTCAGTGTCAACAACAAAACAAGTGTGAGTGTGGATTTACCGCTTATGATTTTATATCTTGTTGCGATGACCCATACGGTACTCCAACTTTAGTCACATTTGGAATTGTTCCTGAAAACTTCGTGGCGGGTAATGTTGTTATTAATCCTGATGACAGTCTACCATATTCTATGGTAAGTGCTTCAACAGGTAACTTCGGTACTAACTGTTTTATAAATTACGACTATATCAATTGTACGGTAGCGTTAAACAATCTAGGTAACCCGTGTGGGTTTGGAGTTAGGGATTACACAAATTGTTGTGATGGTGGAGATATAATCCCTATTTATGATGCGGGATATTCTATATATTTCCAACCTGTGATTGTTTATAATGATTTGTGTTATAGTAGAGGTGGGGGTAGTGTTGAAACAACAGGTGCAACAATTGCTTGGACAGGTTATAGTGATTGTAATGGTTGTACAAGTGTGAATTTAGAATCGTACGTTTTGAGTTCATGTACAGTGAGTGGGTTGACCTTTACCGCCGACAGTACCACAACTTTGTTGGAAAATAACACATATAACATTACAGGATTCCCTGATGTATTTTACAAAGACCAAGAATTTGTATATGGGATAGGTTTTAGCGGTCTGAATGCACAGGTTTCAAGTTTATTACAACTCACTCAGAAAGCCGATACAATAATTTATGGTGGTTCTTTTTCAGCATACAACGGAAATATCGCTTATTTGTACACATCCACAAATGGTGTTGGAACTTTCGATTCTTTATTTGATTCTAATGAGTTCCAAAATTATACAGATGCGGGTGGTGCCAATTCTTATGTTTTCGATACAATTGAACAGTCAACAGGGAATATAATTTTGGGTGGTAGATTTACAGGTTATGGAGTAAATAACGTTAACTATATCGTCAGAACAACCGATGCAGGGGTTTACGATAATACATTCTCTTCAAGTACAGGATTTAACCAAGAGGTTTATGTATTAACTTTAGATACATTAGTACAAGATAGATTTTTTGTTGGAGGTACATTTACCACATATTCAGGATTTTCAAGTCCAGGATTAATAAAGTTGAAATCCAATGGGGAAATAGATACCTCTTTTGTCAATTATGGTAATGGTGCTGAAATGAGAGATATTTTTACAATCAAATTACAATCTGACGATAAAGTTGTTGTCGGTGGAAATATAACTGGTTATAATTCCAACCCTCTTAAAGGTATTATGAGGTTAAATACGGATGGTACTTTGGACACTACATTCTCTGGTACTGTAAACAACGTTGGAGGTTTAGGAGGTGCAATAGACTTAGTGATTCAAAACGACGGTAAGATTGTTGTGGTTGGTGGATTTTCATCGGCAAATACCCAAAATATTGTAAATATCGTACGATTCGATTCTGGCGGGACAATCGACAATACATTCAACGCCCAATCTTGGTCTAGTGGATTTACCTCGACCCAAATTTTTTTGAAAATCCTTCTTTTGAGTGATGGAAAATTTTTAGTTGGTACTAACAAGAATATTGGCAAATTGTACTATGTTAACTCAGATGGTTCTCTTCTTCAAACTATGACAGGTAGTACAAATAGTGAGTTTTACGATATCATCAAAATAGACAATCAAAGTGGAAGATATTTAGTTGGTGGTAATTTTAGTAGTATTACAATTAATAACGTAACATATAATGCAAACAATATAATAGGGATAGAAAGAATCGAAGAAAATTGTTTCACCGTTATCGATACACTCACAGGTTGCGTTAATTCACAATTTACAGCAACGGTAAACGGAGGTCCTTATGTTGATTGCGCGAACTGCTTATCACCTGTTAGTTCTACCCCAACACCAACACCTACTCCGACACCTACTCCGACACCTACCCCAACAAAAACAGTAACCCCTACTGTTACACAAACTAAAACACCGACAAAAACACCAACCCCAACAAAGTCACAAACGCCGACACAAACTCCGACTTTAACGCAGAGCCCTACAAATACTCAAACACCAACTCAAACACCTACAGTTACAAAAACACCTACTGTCACACCGACTCCAACTCAAACGAACTTTGAGGTCACTCTAGAAACAGAAAGTTGTTGTACGTCACAGACATATTATGTAAGGTTGACCGGTTTAACTTCTTTACAATATAATGAATTTATAACCGCACAAGTGTTCCAAATTTACTTAGCACCACCAAATAACATGTGTCTACAGGTGCTTGGATTAAGTAGTAACTCTCCTGACATAACAACATCTTTATCAGCATCATATAAAGTTAGTCGTGATTGTGATGAATGTATTTTTATTAACACACCGAGTGATTGTTGTTGCGGACCGAACATAACTAATATAACTTATTCATTCCAGCAAAATGGTGGTTGGACTTATAGTGTGTTTTTTGATTTAATTGATTGTAATTCTTGTTGTGATGTAAATGTCCAATATTCTACAGTGAGTCCGAATGGTCCTTGGTTAGGTTTTATCGGAAGTGTTAATTTTTCTTGTACATCTCCCCAAACAGTAAACAATGGACCAATTCCGAATTCATTCACAAACTTATTTTTCAGAGTTGTGAAAATTTGTTGTGACCCACTTTCAGAAGGTGCTTGTCCTCCAGCGGGTGATAGAAGTTCAGTTATTTGTCAACAAGTATCAGGGTTTTCTAATACATATACAATCACAAGAATTCAGGGTTGTAATATCTATAGTATGACAAGAGAACCATTGGGATATACAACTCTGACAAACATTTCGAGATACGCTCAACCTCCCACTTCTTTAGCAACTAATATTTGGTATGAAGATATTGAGGTTCAATTATCATCAGGTTCTTTGACCACTTTTGCCAACATTTATAGTCCTACCAACAAAATGTATTTTGCGGATATGAATAATATATATGAATTTACAACTACAGCCACAAATTTCAATCCGATATATAATAGAACTATAAACGTAACTGGTGGTAATATAATAAAAATCGCAAACAACCAACCTGGTACAAACAACATCCTACATTATGTAAAATCTGTTTTAGGGGTTCAGAAAATGTATAGAGTAAATATAGCAACCTCAACACCTGTAGAAACTTTCCTATTTGACTTACCTAGTGGTGGTACATTGAACGGTTCTATACATTTGTACGAAGAACCTTCTAGTTTTGTTTTACCAATCAAAGTTGGCGTTGACACTTATTTAGTGGATATAATTTACAACCAATTCACATTTACTTACTCGGTACAATCTACAACCCAAAAGTTAAACTTACCTGTATCTAATGGAGCGTCAGGACCGTTTTTCCCATTCCCAGGCATTACTTTACCTCAGTTTTATGTTGCAACAGTCAATGGTGCAGTGTTCAACATAACTTTTTCATCCGGTAACTACGTATTCACACTTGTATCAGGAGATATGATACCAGGTCCTCCTGGTACAACATACACAACAATTACAGATTTAACTCACGACCCTAAATGCGCTCCGTGGGGATTACCATAGTAAATCACTTAAATAATCTATTTATTTGTTTTTTTCAAGTATTATTTTTATATCAAAATAGAACAATAATATATGAAAATTTTTATTCAAATTGCGTCTTATAGGGACCCCGAATTAGAAAAAACAATTAAATCAGCAATCGAAAATGCAAAAAAACCAAAAAATTTAGTTTTTGGAATTGCCCGTCAATATCATCCTGATGATAAATTTGACACTTTAGATGAATATAGAAAAGATAAAAGATTTAGAATACTTGATATTTTTTATTTAGAGTCAAATGGCGCTTGTTGGGCAAGAAATCAAATTCAACAACTATATCAAGGTGAAGAATACACCTTACAAATTGACTCACATATGAGGTTTGCACCAAATTGGGATGATGAAATGATTAAAATGATTAAACAATTACAAAAGAAAGGTCATAAAAAACCTCTTCTAACGGGATATGTTTCATCGTTTAATCCTGATAACGACCCACAAGAAAGAATTCAAGAACCTTGGAGGATGGTGTTCGATAGATTTATACCTGAGGGGGCGGTTTTCTTTTTACCTGAAACAATACCAAATTGGCAGGAATTGAAGGAACCTGTTACTGCGAGATTTTACTCAGCACACTACTGCTTCACATTAGGTGAATTTTCTAAAGAAGTTCAACACGACCCCGAATTCTATTTTCACGGAGAAGAAATTTCAATCGCAGCAAGAGCTTACACACACGGATATGATTTGTTTCACCCACATAAAGCATTAATTTGGCACGAATATACAAGAAAAGGTAGAACTAAACAATGGGACGATGATAGAGATTGGGTTTCAAAAAACAACAGAGCACATCTTAAGAATAGAAAATTATTTTCTATGGACGGTGAAACTTATAATCCCGATGAATTTGGAATTTATGGATTTGGTACTGAAAGAACATTAAGGGATTATGAAAAATATTCAGGATTGTTATTCGAAAGAAGGGCAATCCAACAGGAAACAATCGATAAAACATATCCCCCAAACACATATAATTTTGAGAACGAAGAGGATTGGAAAAATAGTTTTGCATCAATTTTCAAACATTGTATTGATATTGGTTATTCTCAAGTTCCGGAAGAAGATTATGAATTTTGGGTAGTTGCATTTCACAACGAACAAGACGAAACAATTTTCAGAAAGGATGCTGATGTAAATGAAATTAACAGAATGAAAAATGACCCTGATGGATATTGTAAGGTTTGGAGAGAATTCCAAACATCTCACAAACCAAAGTATTGGGTTGTATGGCCATATTCCACATCTAAGGGATGGTGTGAAAGAATAACGGGGAATTTATGATATTGATTTCTCATAGAGGAAATATAAATGGTGAAAATAAATTAAGAGAAAACCATCCTGAATACATAGATGAAGCAATCTATTCCGGTTATGATGTTGAGATAGATGTGTGGGTTGTTAATGACAATATATTTTTAGGACACGATAAACCACTTTACGATATAAATCTTGATTGGTTAGAAGATAGAAAATCTAAATTATGGATTCACTGTAAGAATATTAACTCATTAATTTTTTTTAAAACAAATCAATATGAGTTCAATTATTTTTGGCATGAAACAGATACTATAACACTAACATCGCATAACCACATATGGGTTTATCCAGGTAAACAACCCATTAAAAATAGTATATCAGTTTTACCTGAATTGCACGATGATAATACATCGTTATGTATTGGTATATGTAGTGATGTTATAGAAAAATATAACAAAAAAATATGAACATAAAAAACTTAGAATTAACTGAAACACCTCAAGAATTGTTCGATTCGTTTAATAATTTTATTTTAAGTGAGGACACTAAAATCTTTAATAAATTAATCGCAAGAACACTTATATATAATAAAGTTAAAAATATTCCTGGAGATATAGTTGAATGTGGTGTTTTTAAAGGTACTGGTTTATATTCTTTTTTAAAATTGAAGAGGGTCTTTAATCCGAATACTCATAAAAAAGTAATTGGGTTTGATTATTTTGATAATGATGGTTTAGTATCAACCTTAACAAACGATTTAGATAAAACTTATATGAATAGTTTATTTAAAGAACGAAACTTTAATCATGATGAAAATTATAGAGATATTTTATATAATAAGATTTTAAATGATGGTTTTTTACCTAACGAATTTGACTTAATTAAGGGTGACGTATCTGTTACGACTCACATGTTCTCAAATGAGAATCCTGGTTTTAAAATTTCATTATTGTATATGGATTTAGATTTAGAAAAACCAACTTATGACACACTATCGAATTTTTGGGGCAATATGACTAAGGGAGGTATTATCGTGTTTGATGAATATGGTTACCACAAGTGGAGTGAATCTAAAGGGGTTGACCGTTTTATCCAAGAAAAAAACTTAGAGTTAAAATCTATAAATTTTTTATGTCCTACCGCTTATATACAAAAGTAATATGATTAAAACAATAATTTTTGATTTAGACGGCGTTTTATTAGATGCTAAAGAAATACACTATGAAAGTTTAAATAAGGCTTTAAAAGATGTTGGAGAACAATATGTAATTGAATGGAATGAACATTTAAGTTTATATGATGGTTTAAAAACAAATCAAAAATTAAAATTATTACACACTAATAAAGGTTTACCTACATCATCATTTAATGTGGTTTGGGAAACAAAACAAAAATACACTTTAAAAAAAATTCTTAATTTAGAAAAATCGCAAAAATTAATATTTTGTTTATCTGAATTATCAAAATTAAAATATAAAATAGTTTGTTGCAGTAACAGTGTCAGAAAAACTGTATTAACCGTGTTATCTAAACTAGAAATTATTGAATTTTTTGATTTGGTATTATCTAATGAAGATGTTAAAAACAGTAAACCTCATCCTGAAATTTTTTGGAAAGCGATTTCTATGATGGAATGTTTACCCGAAGAAACATTAATTATTGAGGATTCACCTTACGGTTTATTGGCCGCAAATAGAAGTTACTCAAATGTTTTAAGAGTTAAAAACGCTGATGATGTAACTTATGATAAAATCATAAAAAAGTTAAATGAATTAAATAATTCAAAAACTATTAAATCACCAAAATGGTCAGATAAAAAATTAAACATATTGATACCTATGGCCGGAGCCGGAAGTAGATTTGAGAGAGCGGGTTATACATTTCCAAAACCATTGATTGACGTTAATGGTGAGCCAATGATTAAATTAGTTGTCGATAATTTAAATATTGACGGTAATTATATTTTTATCGTTCAAAAAAGACACAGAGAAAAATATAACTTAGATACATTGTTAAATTTAGTAACCCCAACGTGTCAGATTGTTGAGGTTGACGGAATAACTGAAGGTGCTGCGTGTACTACATTATTAGCTACTAAGTTCATTGATAACGATAATCCATTAATAATTGCTAATTCAGACCAATTCATCGAGTGGGACTCCAATGAATTTATGTATAAAATGAATGAAACGGAGTGTGATGCGGGTATAGTTACATTTAAATCGACTCACCCAAAATGGTCATTTGTTAAATTGAATGAATTTGGGTTAGTGACTGAGGTTGCGGAAAAAAAACCGATATCAGATGTTGCTACTGTAGGTATTTATTTTTGGAAAAAAGGTTCAGATTATGTTAAATATGCAGAACAAATGATAGAAAAAAATATAAGAGTAAATAATGAATTTTATGTCTGTCCTGTATTTAATCAAGCAATTGAAGACTCAAAAAAAATTAAAACATTCAATGTTAATAAAATGTTCGGATTAGGAACTCCTGAGGATTTAAACACTTTTCTAAGTTTGGATTGAGATTTTATGAGAGATATTTGTTTTATTATTTTTACTAATGAGAATTATTTTGAATTACTAGAATTAACATTAAAATTTGTTGTTGACAATTGTTTTTTTTTAGGTAAAAAAATCTATGTTGTGTCAAACAAGATACCATATCAGATTGTTAATCCAAATGTCATTTTTTTAGAATCAGGAACGCCGTTTTCTATAGATGGTAGTCATTTTGGGCCAACAATGACTAAATGTTTAAGTGAAATACCTGAAGAATATATTTTTTGGTTATGCGATGATTACTTGGTCAAATCGCCAATTAAAAAAGAAAGGTTCGAAAACTTGGTAAATATTTGTGAGGATTTGAAAGCGGATTTTATTTCATTCAGCACCCAAAAACATTTGGAAGCGTTTATACGTAATTGGAAGAAATCCGAAATAGATTATGAAAAATACAACTACCCTAAGGATTGTTTCTATGAATTCGATGAATCCGCTAGACATATGTATTCAGTTCAGCCATGTATTTGGAAAAAAGATTCTCTGATTAAATTATTAAATTCGAACCCTATGATTTCACTACATCAGTTAGATAATACTGATATTAAAAATACTAAAGGAGAAAAAAGGAAGTTACAAGAGTTTTATAACTACTCATTCTACGAAAAAAAAATTAATTTTTTCGATTTTGGATTCAAAAACTATTGCTATCATTATCCTACTCTAACTTACCATGCCGACGAGAGAGAAATTGGTTCAGATTTTTTATTAATTGATTATATTGAGATTGTGAGACACGGTAAATTTTTGAATGCTGAAGTAAATTCTAAACTTTTATTAAAGGAAATTTTAGAATCTGAAAACATAAAACCAATAATTAATAAACTTAGTAAATTTTTTTAAAAAATGATGCCAGGAAATTGGGGATATTTAGGACCCGACGTAAAAGAATATTTAACTAGAAACTTTGATAAAGATTCATCAATATTAGATGTTGGTTGCGGACATGGTTTTTACTTCAAATTACTTAATAACCATTTCCAAAAATTTGATGCTGTAGAAATATGGAAACCGTATATTCAAGAATATGAATTAGAATCGATGTATGATAATGTTTACAACGTAAATATTATGGATTTTGAATTCAAATACTACGATATTATCATTATGGGTGACATATTAGAACATTTATCTAGAGAGGATGCCGTGTTACTTTTGAATAGGTTAAAGGATAAATGTAAGGAGTTGTTAGTCGTAGTTCCGTATTATTTACCACAGGGAGAAGTTTTTGGTAACAAATATGAAATTCATTTACAGCCTGATTTGGATGATAATCTTATGAAAGAATATTATCCTATGTTAGAATTGATAAATTTAGATGGGAGAGAACTAAAAATTCCGATAGATATGGGGACCCATTATTACTATTATTGTGCCTTCAAAAAAACAAAATAAAACATTATGGAAATAGCAATAACTACCTTAAGTTTAGGTCAAAATTATACAAAGGATTACACATTGAGGATGATAGAGGATGTGTTATCTCTTTCAAAAATCGATATATATGTCACGACAGATTGTTCACAACTGATAAGAGATAAATTCGGTGAAAATAGTCGTATTAAAATAAAAGAATTGAATCGTGATGATTTAAAAGTAAGGTTACCAATTGGTCCAAATAAAGGCGCGGATGATTTCAATTTTAATATGAGATATCTCTGCTTAGACCACGTAAAAGAACTAGAAAATAGTTTGATTATCTTTACAGATTGCGACAACTCCTTTGATTGGTGGGATGAATCTGAAATTAAAAATTTCTATGAAAAAATGGTATCAGATGGTTTTGATTTTTTCGGACCAAGAACGGATTATAAAGTTAGAAACTTGTTGAATACTTTTAACACGAACTGTCTTTCAAAAATAAATCAGTCGGAATACGATTATGCGAATTGTACGGTTTTTTGGCACAAATTATACAACTACGATATGATTGATTTTGATAAAAAAACTATCAAGGATTTTGAGAATCACGGTTGGGCAGGCGCCGGTTTACCTTCTGAATATTTACTTATCTTTATCAATAAAGATGGTAAACTAAAAAAAATGGTAGATAATTGGAAATGGTTCCACGATTATTTAGTTAATAAAGATTTTACATATGGGACTTGGGCCGAGGGTTTCGAGATTGGGGTTTCCGCTTATTTGGCAGGATTCAAAGATTTTGATATATCATATTCCCATCCAATATGGTCCAAAGTGTTCACACCTAATGGATATAAAACAGGTCCTAGAGGGGGTATAATACATGCAACAGAGAAATGAAAAAAAAACTTATAATTTCCTATGAGCAAGGATACCATAATTGGTATGTAAGCGAGTTCTATAAATTTTTTCATAAAAAAATAGAGTTCGATACTGAATTCGAATTAGAGTATATCTCTTTGAGGGATTTAGCAACAAAATTCGGTAAAGAGATATCCAATCACTACACCAGTATTTTCAATTGGTTTAATTTGGTAATATACAACCCATCAAATGAAAAAATGTTTGTTCATAGTTGGTATGATTATGCCCCTGAAATAATAAATTACTCAATACAAAATAATTTCAACATCGTGATGTTGTCTTGTGTTTCTAATTTAACACAAGGTATTATAGAAAAATACAAAGATATTATTTCAGTAGAACCTTCAGTATATTATTTAGAAAATTGGAGTGATGTTGAATATATACAAAATATAAAACCTCAAGAGAGAAAATTGACCAAATCTTATTTTAATGGATTAAATCACGGGTTAAGGCAGAATATTATGAATTTTTTGGCCAAAAATGAATTTTTTGATATAAAATCTAAAACGAACCCTTCGGATTTTAGACAAAAAAAACAATACTATGAAGAATTATCAAATTACAAATTTGGTTTAAGTTTAAATGGTGCCGCTAATATTTGTTATAGGGATTTAGAATTATTTGGGTTAGGGGTTTTGAATTTAAGACAACCTCTAAATTCATTGACCCATAATAGATTAGAAAAAAACATTCATTATATAGAATTTTTGGATGATGATTTGACAAATAAAATTATTTATAATAACGGTGAGAATTTGGAAAAAATTATAAACAGTAAAGTTTGTGAACTCATAGATTTTTATAATACACAAGAGTGTAAGAATATTATCTCGGAATCAAAGAAATGGTTTGTAGAAAATTGTTTACCTGAAAACCAATACAAAATAATATTTTCATTATTAAATAATTTAGATATATTATACTAACATAAAAACATAAACAATGAAAGAACATTTTATCTGCTCAGGTTATAATTGTTTCGAAAACGATTATTTTAATACTAATTTCAGAAATGGAATAATAACTCATGCTAGTTACAAAGGGTTGGCTATTGAACAAAATCCTAACATTCTTTATAGATTTGACAAATTAATTAAAGAAATAAAACCCAAAAGAGTGTTAGAAATAGGAACTTTTCACGGTGGGCTTACATTAATAATTAAGGACTTAATGAATTTTAATTCACTCCCAATCACGGAAATTAGAACTTATGATGTCAGTAGTCCGGACTATGTAATCGACAGGTTAAAAAATGAAGACATTAGATATGTCGGTAAAAATTTATTTTCGCAAGATTATCAATCTTTCAAAGACAACTCATGCGAAAAAGAACTGTCCGATTTTATAGAAGGTGAAGGCGTAACTTTAGTGTTATGTGATGGAGGGAGTAAAAAAAATGAATTCAGATTAATTTCTAAATTGCTTAAGAAAGGGGACGTTATTATGGCTCACGATTACGCTCCCAATAATATTTTTTTTGAAGAAAAAATGAAAAATAGATTTTGGAATTGGATGGAAATCCAAAATTCTGATATTAGTGAATGTTCAGAAACAAATAATCTTTCTGAATATATGTTTGATGAATTCATAAACGTTGGATGGGTTTGCAAAATAAAAGAATAATATGAATAAAACAACATTAGTAACAGGTTTATGGGAAATAGGTCGTGAGCAACTACAAGACGGATGGTCACGAAATTTCCAACACTATTTAAATAAATTAGAAGATTTATTAAAAATAGATTGTAACTTAATAATTTTTGGCGATGAGGAATTGAAAAAATTTGTATCCGAAAGAAGAAGCGATACTAACACACAATTTGTCACAAGAGACTTAACTTGGTTCGTCAATAATGATTTTTATCATAAAATTCAAAAAATAAGAACAAATCCAAAGTGGTACAACCAAATCGGTTGGTTATCTGAGTCAACACAGGCAAAATTGGAGATGTACAATCCACTTGTTATGTCCAAGATGTTCTTATTACACGATGCAAAAATTTTGGACAAGTTTGATTCTGAATATATGTTTTGGATTGATGCCGGTTTATCAAATACGGTTCATCCAGGTTATTTTACACACGACAATATTTTGGAAAAAATTCAAAAACTAACAAATAAATTTATGTTCATTTGTTTTCCTTATGAAACCAATTCTGAAATTCACGGTTTTGAAATAAATGCTATGAACGAATACTCAAAAAATAGAGTTGATAGAGTTGCGAGAGCGGGTTTTTTCGGAGGAAAAAAAGATTCGATAGCAGAGTTAAATTCCATTTATTATCATCTTATGAAAGATACTTTAGATAATGGTTATATGGGAACAGAGGAGTCTATTTTCACTATTATGACTTATCTGAATCCTGAATTGATTGATACCTTCTTTATAGAATCCAACGGACTATTAGGTAAATTTTTCGAAGATGTTAAAAACGACGTATATATGAAACAATCAGACCCAAATTTATTTTTGGAAAATATTTTGAACTTACAACCTGAACCTATTAAGTTTACAGACGAAGAGGTCGCGTTATATGTCATCGGTTTCAATTCACCAAACCAATTCAAAACACTTATACATTCAATGTTAAGTTATGATAAAAACTTTATCGATAAACCAAAAAAGTATTTATTAAATAACTCAACTGATTTATCAACAACAGAACAATATGTGGCATTATGCCAAGCATATGGATTCCAACATGTTAAAAAGGACAATATAGGAATAACGGGTGGAAGACAGTGGATTGCGGAACATTTCGAAGGAAGTAATCACAAATATTATTTCTTTTTCGAAGACGATATGTTTTTCAGCGAAGACAAATACGGTCACTGCAGAAATGGTTTTGCAAGATATGTTCCGAATTTATACGACAAGTTAATCGGATTAATCAAAAAAGAAAATTTTGATTTTATCAAAATGAATTATTCTGAATTTTTCGGAGATAATGGAACTCAGTGGGCTTGGTATAATGTACCACAACATTTTAGAGAACTACAATGGCCAAACAATCCAAGGCTACCACAACAAGGATTAGACCCAAATTCTCCTAAGACAAGATACGAAAGTATAAAATCTTTCGAAGGATTACCATATACGACAGGTGAAGTGTTTTATTGTAATTGGCCACAGATTATGTCCAAAGAAGGAAATAGAAAGTGTTTTATTAACACCAAGTTTGCATCACCTTATGAACAAACATTGATGTCGTTCATATTCCAAGAAACAGTAAAAAACGAAATAAAACCAGCTTTGTTACTTTTAACACCGACGGAACACAATCGTTTTGAACACTATGAGGCGTCTTTAAGAAAAGAGTGTTAATTTTTTTCTGTGAAAGTTTGTAGAATCAAAAACTATTTATATCTTTGTGGTGTTCTAATAATAGACAAAGACATTTGCCTTGTTCTGAAATAGCGAACAAGAAAAACCTTAACCGAAAGAAAGGGCACGAGGTACCCCGATGAGGGGGTGGTTAAGTAGGTCTCCCGGATATACCTTATCGGGCGAAGGTACGGCGAAGATGAGAATCCGTATGAAACATTCTACCCCTAACCGTCTAACGGAGGGGTATTTTGTTTTGTGATATTCGGTCAAAAAAACTGACCCCTTTTATTTGATTTGTTAGGACTATGTCATATTCTGTTCCTTGGGCATTTTTTGGTTCGAAAACCATAAGAAAACTCAACATACCTGTAGTATTTGCCTCCCAAACAATTCTTGGGCTTGGGTCTCTTTGTAACACAAATCTAGCTAATCGGTCAGCATTTCTATCTATGGCATCGATACATTCGAATGGTTTTGGGTCTATAACTCTAGGATTTGATTTGAACTTTGGGTCCTCTGTTCTATGTAATCTGAAATACCAATGTCTTGTTAACCGTATTTTGAATAGTACTTTAGTCTCTACCCCTTTTTTATTTTTAGATATACCTATTATACCACTTTGATTCGGGTTAAAATTTTGTACCGAAGGGCCTTGACCTTGGTTTACAGTGAATAAATATGATTTAATCATATTCTCTTCATCATCAGATATAGGTGTTGGTATATACCCTAATTCACTAATCTCTTTTTGATTAGCCCTTATTTCCTCCAAAAGTAAATCATCCAAAGAACAATATGGTTTTATTTCAAAAAATTCGTTCGAATATTCCTCCAAGATTTGTTTTATTAGTTTTCTCATTTCTTAATATAAATATATCCAATTACAATAGTTGATTGTATTTATTATGTATGGAATTTAACATAAGAAAAAATGCAACTCTGCCTGTGTTAAAAATGCAGGTTGTTGACGACGGCAGGGGTGGATTAGATTCATTTTCGAACTTAATCGAAACATCTTCTTTGTATTTTTCAATGATTGATGTGGATACAGGTTCATATAAAATTTATATGAGTCCGGCTGGTTTTGTAGAAAAAACCTTCGAAGAACCAAATGCGAAAATAGAGTATTATATTTATTTTAAGTTCTTAAAAAAACACTTAAATAGAGTTGGTAGATACCAAGGTGAGTTCGTTTTGAAAACTGAAGATGGTACTTTGGTTATACCTATAAGAGAAAAGTTATTTATTAATGTTTTGGATAGCTATACAAGTGATGAAACATAAAAACAAAAATAAGATTTATTATGGAATGGTTCATTAAAAAAAATTCAACTCTACCAAAACTAAAAGTCAAAGTGATGAAAGATGGGAGGAGTGACTTTCACAAACAATACTCAGAATTGTCTGGTTCTACAATATTTTTTTCTATGATTGATGCCGAAACTTCCATTCCAAGAATATCAACTAAGGACGCTCAAGTAACAAGTGAGATAGATGAAAATGGTCTGACACAATATTATTTAGAGTTCCAATTTACAAAACAAAACACAAAAAAAGAAGGAAGATACATTGGTGAATTTATGATTAAGAATTCAGATGGTGTGATTTTTTTACCACTTACCGATAAATTATACATCAATGTAATTGAAAGTTTTGGTTTAGATGAAAGTAATTTTGTTGATAATTATAATATAGATTATTCTTGTTGCGGTGATAATGTGAGACCTGATAAATTGGCAAAGTTTTTATCAACTCAAAATGAAATGAAGTTAGTCACTAATCAGGGATTTTCGGCAACCACAAAATATATAATAACGTTAAATACATAATAAAATGAGTGATATTATAAGAATAACAGACCTACCATCGGACAGTTCCCCGATTTCAAGTCACGCAATACCTATGGTGAACATTACCGCCGACACAACCGTTCAATCAACAATTGGTGAAATGGCGCCAGCTCTACTATCAGTAGGTGCTCCCGTGTTTACAAATCAAATTTCAGGATATACATCAAGTGGAATTACTATACAAGATAAGATAATTCAAGGTTTGAGTGGACAGTCAAATGGAACTAATTCTGTTTCACAAGGTTATCAAAATATTACAGAAGGACAATACTCACATGCTCAAGGAAGTGGAACTTTGGCATTTGCCGACTATTCTCACACAGAAGGCCAGAACACAAGGTCAGTTGGAGTTACAGACGTAATCAATTCTTCGGTATCATCATCAAATCAGGTGGTAATTGCTGGTGATTACACTAGTACATATATCGATGGTTTTATCACTTGGACAGTATCGGTTATAAGTCAGCCAACTGTGAGATTGACTGTTTCAGGTAACTCAACATTCGATGGAACTAATACAACAATAACTTTTGAACCGGGATATTCAGGAACATCAGTATATAGATTAACAACTCGTAGTGGAGATTACTCACATGCTGAAGGTTTCAACACATCATCTCAGGGTGGTTATTCACACGCAGAAGGATATTCTACTGTGGCAAGTGGATTTGCTTCACACTCAGAGGGTAGACAAACTCAGGCAAACGCATCTTATTCCCACGCAGAAGGTAGGGATACCAAAACAAACGCAACATATTCACATGCAGAGGGTTACGGAACTGTGGCAGATGGTTCATACCAACACGTTTCAGGTAAGTTTAATACAACAGGTGACACAACTTCATTGTTTATAATTGGATGTGGGACCTCAACAAGTGCAAGAGCAGATGCGTTGAAAGTAGTTCAAATAAGTGGGACCACGGCTACAACACAAATGGAGCAAGTAGTTTATTTGAATTTCTCGGGTGACACTGATGCTGGAAACTATGGTGTCCCAATAGGTGGAATTTATCACGATAACGGAATTTTAAGAATTAGGCTAACCTAATTGACAAAAGATAATATTTGGTTTATTTTTACACTGTAAGGTGAATGTCGACCTGTTCGGCAGCTAATGAACCAAATTTTATAATATGTTATCACAAGAAGAAATTAAATCCTTTTTAGAAGGAAATGACCCCGAGCAATATATCGTAGCAGTAGAATTTGACTACGCATCTGACTCAATATTCAAAATCAAAGAAGACCCAATTAAAGGTAAAACAATTCAAAAAGAAAGTTTTACTCCTTTTGCATGGGTTGGTGACCTAAAAGACCAAAACTTCTACAAATCCTCAAAAGCCTTACAAAAAGAAGCGATGTCAAAATATGGCATCGTTATAGAAAAATTGGAAACAAAAGGTAATGAAAGGTTAGAACGAGGATTAAAATATATGGTAAAATCCTTAAAGGGTTACCGCTCATTAATCAGTTTTTTTAGAGATGGTGGATTAGACCCTTGGGGAGAAAAAACAAAAGACCTCATATTAATTTTACCACCAGTAGAACAATTTCTCATATCAAAAGAAAAAAGATTGTTCAAAGGGTTTGAAGAATATAACGATATCACAAGGTTTGTATTCGACTTGGAGACGACCTCTTTGGAACCTAAAGACGGTCGTATCTTTATGATTGGAATCAAAACAAATAAAGGATTCCAACAAGTAATCGAATGTGCAACTCCTGAGCAAGAAAGAGAAGGTCTGATTACCTTTTTCAAATTAATAGACGCTCTAAAACCTTCAATTATCGGTGGATATAACTCATTTAACTTCGACTGGTTTTGGATATTTGAAAGATGTAAAGTACTGAACATCGATGTAAAGAAAACTTGTAAAACCCTAAACCCCAATTACAATATCTCCCAAAAAGAGAACTTACTAAAATTGGCAAACGAAGTTGAGAAGTATAACCAAATTGGAATGTGGGGTTATAATATTATTGATATATTACACTCCGTAAGAAGGGCTCAAGCAATCAACTCGAACATCAAGTCGGCAGGACTTAAATACATAACTCAATATATCGATGCCGAAGCCGAGGACCGAGTATATATTGACCACGATAAGATTGGTCCTATGTATGCCAAAAAAGAAGAGTTTTGGCTAAACATTAAAAATGGTAAATATAAAAGAGCCGATAACCCCGCATTTGAAAACTTGGACACCCGATTTCCTGGTACATACATTAAAGTAAAAGGTGATGAAATTGTTGAGAGATATCTTGACGACGACTTGGAAGAAACCCTTTTGGTGGACGAAGAGTTCAATCAGGGAACATTCTTACTTGCTTCTATGGTACCAACAACATACGAGAGGATATCAACGATGGGGACAGCAACTCTTTGGAAGATGTTGATGCTCGCTTGGTCTTATAAATACAAATTAGCGGTTCCTGAAAAACAATCAAAACAGGACTTCGTTGGTGGATTATCTCGACTATTAAGAGTTGGTTATTCAAAAGATGTTCTCAAACTCGACTTTTCATCACTATACCCATCAATACAACTTGTTCACGATGTATTTCCTGAATGTGATGTATTACAAGGAATGAAAGCGATGTTAAAGTATTTCAGAGATACTCGTATTTTGTATAAGAACTTGGCAGGGGAGTTTGAAAAAACTGATAAGAAAAAGTCATTATCTTACGACCGAAAACAATTACCGATTAAAATTTTTATCAACTCGATGTTCGGTGCCCTTTCAGCGCCACAGGTGTTTCATTGGGGAGATATGTATATGGGTGAACAAATCACTTGTACAGGAAGACAATATCTTCGTATGATGATTAAGTTTTTTATGAAACGAGGTTATATGCCACTTGTAATGGATACGGACGGTGTTAACTTCTCAAAACCTGAGGGGTGTGACGATAGAATTTATATCGGTAAAGGAAACAATTGGAAAGTTAAAAAAGGTAAGGAATATAAAGGTGCTGACGCCGATGTTGCAGAATTTAACGATATGTTTATGAAAGGTGAAATGGCGTTAGATACAGACGGAACTTGGCCTTCGTGTATTAATTTGGCAAGAAAAAACTACGCCTTGATGACCGATAAAGGTAAAATCAAACTTACGGGAAACACCATTAAGTCAAAGAAACTTCCACTATATATTGAGGACTTTTTGGATAAGGGAATTAAAATGTTATTGGAGGGTAAAGGACAAGAGTTTGTCGAGTGGTATTATGAATACATACAACAGATATTTGACCAACAGATTCCACTTATGAAAATCGCTCAAAGGGCTAAGGTAAAACTATCTTTGAGTGACTACGAAAAAAGATGTAATGAAAAAACAAAGGCGGGAAATGCTATGTCAAGAATGGCACATATGGAACTCGCAATCAAAAATAAAATCAAGGTAAATCTTGGTGATGTTATCTATTACGTTAACAACGGTGTGAAGGCTTCTCACGGAGATGTTCAAAAGGTAAACAAACCAAAAAAGGGTTGGACACAAGAGGACTTGGATAATCTGATGGAGAGTTACAGTAAAACTCAATTGGAAGTGTTGGATTCATATGTTAAACTTAATTGTTATATGTTGGACCAACAGGAGTTAGAAAACAACCCCGATTTAAAAGGAGAATATAATGTCCCAAGAGCAATTAGTGTATTTAACAAACGAATCGAACCATTACTTGTTGTGTTTAAACAAGAAGTTAGAGAAGGTCTTTTGATTACTGACCCTGAAAATCGTGGGTTATTCACAAAAGAGCAGTGTGATTTGGTTAATGGTATTCCTTTTGAACCCGAAGACCAAGATTCGTTAGAGGAAGTTTTGACAATTTCTGAACCCGAAGTTAAGTATTGGGAAAAAAGAGGACTCGAACCGAACTACATGTATGAGTTAGCCGAACAGGGGTGGGAAAAATATATTTAAGATAATTTTATTCCATCACTCGAGGTAATATACCAATTACCTTGGGCGAAATAAAACTCAACGCAGGACTCTGAATTTATTGATAATTCGTCATATTTTTCATCAAATAAACCAATGTCAGGAATTATGAGTGTATTAGTCAAAGATTTTACTCTAACGTGGTCTGTTGCTAAATGATTTAATTTTAACTTACAAAAGTTGACCCCTTTGACAATTATTAAACCCTCACCATTTGACGTGTATTCAGGTTCTGATACAATTACAATTTCTGATGATTTTATAATTCTACCGCCAATTACTTTTTCTGATGGTATCGAACGAATTATTGCCATATTAAATTACATATATTTGTCTTGGGAATGCTCTGAACTTCAATTGTTTGTTAAGATTTTCAGCGATTAACGCTTCTCTTTCCATTACTTTTTCAGGTTTTAATCTGGTTAACCTTCCCTCAGTTCCAATTAATTCTTCAATTAATTTCGTTTTTTCGTCTTTAGCTTCAGTTGCCAAAGAAGTATAATCCAAAGTTAATTCAGAATCAGGAGTTTTCAAGTTACCACTGTATTTTCCTCTTACTCTTGATAAGGTTTCTTTTACATAAGCAATAAACCATCTACGAATCCACTGTCTTGATGGGTTATTCAAGTCGACCCAAGACAATTCGTCGAATGGAACATCAGAAGGTAGTTTAATTATATCAGGATTATCCTTCAAACAAGAATCTCTGTCAGCACCTTCTGTGTCATAATACCAATACCATACTTGTCCTTGCATCACTTGTGCATTACCAAAGTCAAATTTACCACCGGGTGTTTGCATCAAATGTATTGCTTTTTTACCATCAGGTAAGGCCGTAACACGATAAGTTAAATCTCCTGCTATAATCCTTCTTTGTATGTTAACTTCTTGCATTCGTAACAACATATCAAAAGCCGGCATCATAAAATATGAACCAACAGTGGTGCCCATTTGTGCAAATCCACCTGGACCACCTAATCCTCCTGAACCAATACCTCCGAAAGACCAAGGGTCAAAAAATATGTTATTTAGTGTTGCTGGAGTAAACCACAAAAGTTCATTGATTTCTCTTCCCGCAGGAATTTCATAAATCTGTTGACCCCTTACAAGTTGTATAAAATCTTTTTTTAATACCCAATCACCGCTATTTTGTAGTCCTACAATTTTAGAGTATGCGTAAGTATATCTCGTTTCCCAATCCAAACTTTTGGTTAGAAAGGCTCTTGATAAACTTTGTGTGTCCAAATTTAAATTATACAATGAGGTCCACTGAGATTCAATCAACCAATCTTGAACATATTGTGAATAATCTCCAATAGAAAATTCCAATAGAGTATCCATTTGTTCATCAGTTATTTCGATAGAACGTAGTGGTGCTCCAAGTAAATGTTTTACTTGTGTGTAAAGTTTACTTCTGTCGGGTTCAGGGATTACAGCCATTTTGATATTTTTATATAAATATCTAACAAATAACTTTTTGAGTGTTTACTGAACTAACCACATAATCTTTTTTCTCTAAAATATCAGAATTTCTATCGTATATGTATATTGGAATGACCCTACCAACTAAATCGGGATTTATTCTGAACCTTATGGAAAGTCTTTTTTCCTTGCAACCACGTTGTCCAACATTAGACCAATACAAATCTATATACTCTGATGGAACAATAGTAAAGTTGTCATAGAAAACACCAGCCATTTCATCTTTTATTTTATTTAGATATTGTTTCGCCTCACTCGTTCCATTAATCCAATTATATACACCATCAATTACTTTATTGTAAATTTCCAAATGAGTTTGTTTTAGATTTTTGTAGTTAGTATTTTTGAATATCGAAAAAAACTCAGACAAGTAACTATCAATTTCAGTGTCCATTTTTTTAATTTCGAAATTAGAATTGGCGTCGAAAACTTTTATTTTTTCATCACCTTCCATATAATACAGTGGAGTGACAGAAACAACGTCAGCCTTTATGGGCTTTGAGTTTACAAGAGAATCAGTTATACAAGATTTCATTTTCTCAAGCAAGTTAATGAATTCTTTTGGTTTTGATGATTTGAATTTTTCAATTTTGTCCAAAAACTTTTTGTCTATGTCGTCGCCACAACTAAATTGTAAAGACAATGATGTTCGTTTCATTTGAAACTGAGTTTCCTTACCAACAACATCTTTTTCATATTTCAAATATTGCTTTTCTCTTGCTTTTTTAAGTAAATCCTCCAAATCGTCAGGCATCGTTGTCACGTCTCTCAATTTGAGTAATCTTCTTTTTGTTTCATCATCTTTGAATTTGGGGTCAACGATAAAATCACTTATTAATTTGAGAGTATTGATTGTTCTTTCGGGATATTCCAAAGAAAGTTCTAAAATTTTGGGTAAAACCCCAACAGTTCTCTTAGGGAAGAATTTGAACAATATTTCAATACTATCCTCGAGTTGGTCCTCAAGTTTTTTGTTTTTTAACGAATTTTTCAAATTAAGTAATCTGCAAGCAGCAGAACTTTCATCATTTTTGAATTTTTTACATAACAAATGCAAATGGCTGGTTTGAAACAGAGACATCAATTCTTCTTGACTCTCAATCAATTTTCTGTATTGCGACTCTGAAATAATAAGTTTCATATTAATTTATTTTCCTCAAGAGTTTCGATTTAGGGAATGAGTAATTTCCATCAACTATTTCAGTATCTGAATTATCAAAAATAAATATCGTGTGTTTAGCATTTATGAAAATCATCCATTTTGTTTTATACTTTTTAACCTGACCTGTATTTGTTATTATATATTTATCATCTAATAATTCTACGCCACCGAAACCTTTTATTTGTGCGGTATGATTGATTCCATCGACTTTTATAATAGCATCTATTCCTGCTTTCATATCGTCCACAACACCTAATCCACCTATACGGCGAACATTTTCTTTTCCGTATACTCTTTTCAGAATATTTATTGCTACATTCTCTCTGATATCCCCCAAATCACTGGTTTTACCTAATGTCGCCATCAAATTTTTGAATGTATTCGACTTTGTGGAAAAAATTCTAAATTTGAACTGTTCCATAATAGAAACCATCCTTTGAACTTCTTGGATTTGAATCAATGGTGGTTGACCTATGAATTGTAATAAAGGTTGACTTTGCGACCTTAATAGTTTATTTATGTCATTCACCAAAATACAAAAACAAGTATAATTCGTATTAAGATAATTAATTACTGACCTTCCGGCTCCCTCTAAATCATATACACCATAACCTTCTCCTTCGTGATATTCTCCTTCTTCATAATATCTGTCAGAAAAAACAACTTTTAGAATCGACCCAATACCTTCTTTGTAAATATTTTTGACTTGTGGGTTTACATTGAATATGAGTCTGTATCCCTCTTTATCGGTCTTTGAGCATGATTCACTAATACCCTCAGATAATATTTGTTTGGTTTGCAATGATTCATCAAGTTTGGTTTTAACTCTCATAGTATACATTTTATTTACAAACTTCCAATTAATTGCCTTGAAAAAGTTTTTGATATAATCATCTCTTTTATTTTTGTATCGTAAATAATATGCGTGTTCCCACAAATCAAGACCTAAAAGTGGATAACCACCATTTCTAACAATATTCATAAGTGGATTATCTTGGTTTTGTGTAGTCATAATTTTTAAACTACCCGTCTTATTCAAAACTAACCAAATCCAGCCTGACCCGAAATTCTTTTTTGCTTTTTCGGTAAATTCTTGTTTGAATCCCAAAAAGTTATGGAAGTCTTTTTTTATTCTTTCATAAATCTGACCACCACATTTTTGTTCCGTTGGAGATAACATTTTCCAAAATAAGGCGTGGTTAAAAGCACCACCAGCGTTATTTCTAATTGTTTTGTTATACTTACCAATTGATTTAATTATTTCCTCTAACTCAACATCACCGTAATCTTTTTTACTTAATGCATCATTTAACTTGTCTACATAAGTTTTGTAATGTCCGTTGTAGTGGTAAGACATCGTCTCAGGGTCAATAAATTGTTTTAAAGCAGAATAGGAATATGGTAGTTTCTCAATCCCTATTTTTTTCATTTCGTTTATAAACAATTTTTCATTTTCCTTTGTGTCTATTTCTTTTATTTGATTGGCTATTTGTTCTACTTTCTCTTGAAGTTTTTTCATTATAAAATTATATGTTCGTTATCATAAATATCCTTTTAATTTGAATTATTCGTGACCATTGATTGAATTGAGTATTAGTTCGGCTACACTACCCTTGTCTAAGTTGTCCCCCATTACAGTTTCAAATATCCCTTTTTTCCTAATTAAGATGTCATATATAGCACCTTCTATGGTATTTTCAAACAAGGGATAATAAACTAAAACACTATTTTTTTGACCGTATCTGTAAGCCCTATCTTCCGCTTGTGAATGGTCCGACGGAACAAAAGATAAGTCATTAAATATTACAACTTCAGCGGATGTGAGTGTGATACCAACACCTGCGGCTTTTATGTTCCCACAAAAAACTTTAACCTTGTCGTTATCTTGAAAATCATCAACGGCCTTTTGTCTTGCTGGTTTGGTAGTAGAACCATCCAAGTAAACAGACATCTTACCGAAGTGTTCGTGAATCCGTTTGAGTGGTTCAGTAAAGTTTGAAAAAATAATAACTTTCTTACCTTGTTCTAAAATGTTTTCTGCAAGTTCGATTGTTTGAGAAACCTTTTCTTCTGCGATTACCTGTCTTACTTTCATCAGTTTTGAGAACTGAACTGTAAGAGATGATGATTCCTCTTTATTATTTCTAAACCAATCAAAATACTCACCCATAAGATTTTCATACTCCCGTGATTTTAATCTCAAATAAACAGGATTTATAATCTTTTCAGGTAAATCTAACACATCAGTTTTTAATCTACGAAGTATTTGTTTTGAGGTTCTCTCACGAAGTTCATCCAAATTAGACGCTCCGTTTACGTTCCACACTTTTCTTTGACCTGCTCTAAACTGATAACCCTCACAAAAACGAATCACATAAGCCATCCAATTTTGAGCGACAGGGGACTCAACCAAAGATAATAAATTATAATAATCAATTGGACGAGATGTAATCGGAGTTCCTGTTAATAACCACACTCTATTAATATTCTTAACAAAATGATTTATAAGTTTTGTTCTTTGTGCCTGTGAATTTTTAATGTAATGGGCTTCGTCTATGATAACCAAATCAAATTTTGAATTAATAATTTGTGAGGTTTCTTTATCTTTAATGTCGTGAAAGTTTTTGATGATATCGTAATTAACGATAACAAAATCGTGGTCAGATGAAAAATTCTTACCCTCACATATATAAATTGATTTGTCGGTGTAGTTCTCAATTTCTCTTGACCAATTTATTTTAAGTGATGCGGGACAAATGATTAATACTTTTTTCGCTCCTGACTCTAAAGCGGCGATAATTGTTGATGTTGTTTTACCCAAACCCATATCATCTGCCAATATAAATCTTTTACTTCCTGCCAATTTCTCAATCGCTTCTTTTTGATGTGAAAGTGGTGGTCTATTACTGTATTTTGAGTAATCAATATCAACTTTTTCTATGGTGTGTGTTTTAATTAAGGCACCTTTTGGAACCCAAAAGTCACTTAAATGTTCTGATTCAAAAAACTTACCCCAAATATGGTAGGATTTCTCCTTTTCTACCAATAGTTTCTCAACATAGATTTTATCAGGAATCTCACGAAACAATTTTTCATCCGCAAACTTTCTTGCAAAATAGGGGTCCAAATCAACCCACTTTTTGGCAACCTTTGGTTTTTCGTTATGGTATGTAATTATATAATCAGATTGTGTTCTTGTTGGAAAGAACTTTTTATTAACCAAATGTTGTTGTTTTAATCTCAATATAAAATTATTGCCTCCTTCATAGGAGGATAAAATATCAATCGCCTTTTGTTCTATTGAGATTAGGTTTTCCAAAAAAATAGTTTTATAACTAAAAATAAGAAATGAGTAAATATTTATCAATATTATGGCTAAGAAAGTCCCAATTACAAGATTAGGTAAATTTTTTGGAGCCGAAGACTACGATTTGGACATCGGTATGGGTTCAGAGTGGTTGGAGGGTGATATGAACTTCACTTTGGTATTATATCGTGTCAACAGAATCAAAACAAAAAAAGATGATGTATACGGAGAAACCCTTAAAGACGGAATTCAGTTTGACCCTCCAATTGAATTCAAAGGTTATGTTCAGGTTGCGGCTCCAACAGCAAAGGCTTATGGTAATTCAAAGATAGAACAAACTGAGCCAGGTAATTTAAAAGTTTCAGTATATACTAAACACTTACAGGAACTTGGTATTGACATCGCCTTTGGTGATTATATAGGTTATTACGAATCCGAGTCCCGTGTTAGATACTATACGGTGACTGATGATGGTCGTGTTGTTTCAGATAATAAACATACTTATGCAGGATACAAACCCTTTTACCGAACAATAACGGCCGCTCCTGTAACGGATAACGAATTTAGAGGATTATAAAATGGGATTTCCAAAAAAAATTAAAAAAAATTTACCATTAACGACTTCAAAAACGTTATATCCAAGACGTGAAGAGTTATTACAAAAAATTAATCAAGATGGGACATTCTTACCTAAATCTATTTTACACGCAGACCTGGATAGGGGTTTCTTGGATTTTGTTAAAGACGAATTGAATTTATCAGTTGATGGTGTTACGGTGCCTGTGGTCGACATAATTATAACCACACAAAATTGGGCCCAATTCACCGAAACTTGGAACTTTGTGGATTTAGACTTCAACGTGAAACCACCCTTTGTTACTACCGTTAGAGTTCCTGAGGTCAAGTTCGGAACTAATCCATCAACCAAATATAACATACCAAACAAACGACAATATTTTTATGCCACGGTCCCTTCTTGGGATGGTAATAGATTGGGTGCTGATGTATATAAAATACCCCAACCAATACCTGTTGACATAACATACCAAGTTAAAATAATCTGTAATAGGATGAGAGAATTAAATCAATTCAACAAATTGGTTTTAGATAAATTCGCTTCTAGACAGGCTTACGCAACGATTAAGGGGCATTATATTCCAATTATTTGGAATAACATTACCGATGAATCTGTGATGGATTTGGATAAGAGAAAGTATTATGTGCAAAGCTACGAATTTTTATTACAGGGATTTCTGATAGATGAGAATGAGTTCACAGTGTCTCCCGCTGTGAATAGATTGATACAGGTTTTGGAAATTGACACAAGTAAATCAAAAAGGTCAACAAAGAATAAACTTAATTCGAATCCTAATATTTACGATTCGACCTATAATTTTCCATCAGGTACCACAGAGGTTACAAAAATTTTCGAATTGAATGTTTCACTATCTTTTGTGGGGGATGTAAATGTTTCCTCATACGACGTGTATATAAACAATAACTATTATGGTCAGTCTTTATCCACCATACTTTTGAATACCGGAGATTCAGTCCGAATGGTTGTAACTAAGACAGATTCAAATTTAGATTCTTCGTTGACATTTACCACTCAAATTAATTAGTAAAAACACTTACCGTGGGATATGGGATAACTGTAATTGGGACTTGGGTGGAGGTGACACAACCATTAAATGCGGTCAAATTTAATTGATAGTTAGTTGTGTTGTTCGGTGTTACTGTTATACTTTGTGTGGTTTCATTACCTGGTAACCACTGATATGATTGATAACCAGGCGGGGCGTTTAACGTAATACTTTCACCAAGACAAATAGTATCAGGTAATAATTGTAATACGGATGGTGAACATTCTGCATCAATATAGGCATACCCATAATGAGCCCCTTGACTACAATCTCCTGTTGTGAATTCGGCAGTTACCGATTGTCCGATATAGTTTGTTAAATCAACATTTACCGAACTCCAAGGCTTATATACAACACCTGAACAAGTAACTGAATTGAAGAATCCAGGTAGATTTCCTGCCGCTGAAACAACGAATTCTGAACAAGGAATTACATTTCCGTTTTGGTCTCTTAATAATGCCCTAAAAAAAGGTTGTTCATTTGAGTTATGGCCAGGGTCTTCAAAAACAACAGCATATCTATATGTAAAACTATTATTAGTTGAGGTAACCATAAATGTTTGAATAAGTTGTTCTGCCTCTGAATTAACATTATTGTTCCCTAACCTTACAGAACGAGGACTACCAAGTGGGTCAACCCTTGGAAATCCACCACATGGGTCATTTCCACCTGTCATTATTGTATGTCTACCATTTACGATACCAATTGAGTTGGAGTTGTAGTTAGGTGTTGGAGACCCATTAGGTGACATTGTTGATAAACCGGTAGTTCCATACCATCCATTGAAAGTTCCTGAGTTAAAATTAATGTTATTACAACCTTGTTGTGGAATAACAGTTGTTAAGTTTATACTTAGGTCAAATTGGTAGCAATTTGAAAAAAAATTAGACCAAGTGAACGCATCTATTAATACATAGTATGTTTGACCTCCTTGGACTTGTCTGACTAATGAACCACCTCCTTGTGTTGGGTCGCATAATACAAAGCCCAAACATGCTCCTGCAGTTCCTGGACAAGATGTTAACAATGATATACTTGGATATGCAAATCCTGTTGATACTATATCGTTTAAAGTTATGTTAATTAATCCATCTTGTGGTGGTGTAAAACTATATAACCAATCTTGACCTCCGTAGTAATTTCCACTTGTTGTTGTTGCACAAGCGTTCAATCCCGTATAATCATTCAGGTCACCACAGGTAGTTTGGTTATTTGTAAAAAAAGGGAGTGTGACTTGATTAGATAAAGCACCAGTACAAGTGTTCGAACCTTGTCCGAACAAGTTCGTGTGATTGGATAATATCAATATTAATATGATGGATTTAAATAATTTCATTTTTCACCATAAATATCTTTTTTTTCTTCACACTTTTCACGAATAATACTTTCCAAGAAACGATAAATTTTTATACCTCGTTTGTCACAATATCTCTTTAATATATCGTGAACCTCTTTGGAAATCTTTAAATTTTTAATTTCTGAGTCCTTAGAATCCATAAGATAATAAAGGCAGAAAATATTCTACCTAATTTATAAATATTTTGTGACAAGTAAAGTTTTTGGTTTTGTTTAGAATATTTATAGGAAAATAAATAAAAATAAAAAATTTCTACTAAATGGCATCTAATTCAAAAGTATTCGTTTCGCCTGGGGTGTATACATCAGAGGTGGATTTGAGTTTTGTATCCCAAAGTGTTGGGGTAACGACATTGGGTATTGTGGGTGAAACTCTTAGAGGTCCTGCATTCGAACCAATATTTATCAGGGATTTTGATGAATTCACAGTTTATTTTGGTGATACTTCACCTGAAAAATTTGTGAACACTCAAATCCCAAAGTATGAAGCCTCATATATTGCAAAGGCTTATTTACAACAATCTAATCAACTTTTTGTTACAAGGGTTCTTGGTTTATCGGGATATGACGCTGGTCCTTCTTGGTCAATTATGACAGTGGCCAACGTCGACCCATTTACTGTGAATCTATACTGTACTAGTTCAGTTACGGTAAATTGTGAATCTACTTGTGTTGATTATTTGGAAGTTCCCTACACGGTTACTTTCACAGGATGTAATAATTCATCTTCATCGGTTGGGTTCCAAACAAGTTTCCCAACACCAATTCAAAGTATTTTAGGTGATACATATGAAAAGTTCAATGGGACTTTTTCTACATTATCATCAGACATAAAGAATCAAGTTTTTGCAATCCTTTCTTCTAATTCAACAAGTGCGACATCAATAAATTATTTCGGTTCTATACCCGAAACTGGTTACTCGGGTCTTACTGCTTATACGTCTGAAACTAATGTGTTTAGTGTTCCTGATGTTAATTTGACCGATACTGATTTGACTTCAAGACTGAACGACGCTTGGTATTACGCATTATTCAACAACAACGGCAATAATGAATATTCGGGAACGTCTTTCTACACAACCGTGACAGCATTAACTCAAACATCTACAGCTTCAAATTGTGCGGATTTCTTCTCTTATAGTATAAGTGGAACCTCAGGTAGTATAAATTACAATAATAATACAATATCGGTAGTTTTACCTTCTGCAACAACAGTGAGTTCTTTGTCAGGTCTCGTATCTAACTTTAGTGCTTGCACAACGGGTGTTACAGTTTCAGGTGTGACTCAACAAAGTGGAGTGACCTCAAACAACTTCAGTGGTGGAAGTATTGTTTATACCTTGGTTTCTGAGGATGGAACCGTAACAAAAACATACACAGTAAATGTTTCTATTCTAAATCCTTGTAATCCAGTCACAACCGGTAATACAGGTTCAGGAAACGTAGGAACAATAACAACTTGTTACTCGGGAACTATAGCAGGTGTTTTGTATTACTATACTGGTACATCATACACAGAATATGATAATATGGTAGTCGCAACTCTTAGGTCAAGAGGTCTTGCAACATATGGTGATGATGATGGTGCTGTTTATGAAGTATCGGGAACATCAGATGTTAAAATGGTCTGCACAGGAGCATATTCAGGTGTAACAAAGAATCCGAGAGCAACTTTTGTTATCTCGGGTGTTACAAACGATAGTAAAAATTTCTCATTCGAAACTTCTTTATCTACATCAAATACAAATTATATAACAAAGGTATTCGGTCTTTCTAACTTTGACAAACCAAGAACAACAGTTCCTTTATTTGTTGAGGAAAGATATCAAACATTACTTAACTATGGATATAATAAAGGTTATATCAGAGGGTTGAATTGTAATGTCTTGGCTTTGGATAGTGCGAGAAGTGGTCAATTGGATTCGATTGGTTATTATTTAGAACAATACCAAACTCCTGAAACTCCTTGGTTAGTTTCTGAACTTGAGGGCGACACTGTATCAAGATTATTCAAAATAATCACGATTTCCGACGGTAATTCAGCGAACAGACAATTGAAGATATCAGTGGCTAACCTGTCATTCGTAAATATGACTTTCGACTTGATTGTAAGAGATTTTTACGATACAGATAGTAATCCTGTTGTTTTGGAAAAATTCACAAATTGTAGTATGGACCCTTCTCTTAATAGTTATGTGGCTAAAAAGGTAGGGACCAAAGATGGTGAATACGCACTACTATCCAAATACATAATGTTAGAGGTTAATGTTGATGCATCTGTCGATACTCTACCTTGTGGATTCGAAGGATACCAAACAAGACAATATAGTTCAAACACTTCACCTTTCCCTGTTTTCAAAACCAAATATGATTTCCCTGGCGAAATTGTTTATAATCCACCATTCGGTACATCATCAGGTGCTGAAGATACGATAAGAAGTTCAGGTGATAATGTTAGAAGAACTTATTTAGGATTCTCAACATCAATAGGTTTCGATGAAGATTTCTTCGATTATAAAGGAAAACAACCTGTTATTGACTTGTGTAGTCCTGGTGAACCATCTAATTGGGTAACTAAAACAAGAGGTTTCCATATGGACAAAAATGCTAGCGGTATAACAATCGCTGATAATTTCTCAACATCGGGAACACCGGCATTTTATGTGGGTGATGCAACTTTCCAATCTGAACCCGAAGATTCAACAAGTCCTTATTACAAATTGTTCTCACGTAAATTTACTGTGATTCCTGCTGGAGGTTTCGATGGATGGGATATATACAGAGAATATAGAACAAATAGTGATAGATTTGTATTAGGAGCGGCAGGTTATAGAAAAGGAGCTTGTGCAAGTGACAGATACCCTACCGCAACAGGATGGGGAGCTTTCCGTCAGATTACTATAGGTCAAAATTCTGTTGATTGGGCTAACACTGACTACTACGCATACCTATTAGGTATTCAAACATTCTCTAACCCTGAAGCGGTAAATATAAACGTATTTGTTACACCAGGTATTGATTATGTAAATAATTCTAACTTGGTAGAAAATGCAATCGAGATGGTCGAGTTCAACAGAGCGGACTCTGTTTATATAACAACGACACCTGACTACAATATGTTTGTTCCAACATCAGGTTTTGAGGCTGACCAAATTTTACCTGAAGAAGCGGTAGATAACTTGTATAATTCGGGAATTGATTCAAATTATACAGCAACTTACTATCCTTGGGTTCTTACAAGAGATACGGTAAACAATACACAAATCTATATTCCACCAACTGCGGAGGTAACAAGAAACTTGGCCCTTACGGACAACATCGCATTCCCTTGGTTCGCAGCTGCGGGTTATACAAGAGGTATTGTAAACGCTATTAAAGCAAGAAAGAAACTTACTCAAGAAGATAGAGATATCTTATATAAAGGAAGAGTCAATCCTATCGCAACATTCTCTGATGTAGGAACAGTAATTTGGGGTAATAAAACTTTACAAATCGCTGAATCCGCTCTTGATAGACTGAACGTTAGAAGGTTGTTACTCCAAGCTCGTAAACTTATTTCTGCAGTTTCTGTTAGATTGTTGTTCGAACAAAATGATGATGTTGTAAGACAGCAGTTCTTGGATTCTGTGAACCCAATTTTGGACTCAATCAGAAGAGATAGAGGTTTGTATGACTTCAGAGTCACAGTTTCTTCTTCACCTGAAGATTTAGATAAAAACCAATTGGTTGGTTCTATCTATATCAAACCAACAAGGTCACTTGAGTTCATAGACATAACTTTCTACATAACTCCAACAGGAGCATCATTCGAAAACATATAAACTATGAAAGAGAACGAAAAAAAGAAAGAAACGAAAAAAAAACCTAAATCAATTATGATTAGTGAAAAACAATTAGAAAGATTAATGGTTAAACTTTCAAAATAAAAAGTTAGGTAGGAGGTGTTAATTCACCTTCTACCTTTTCTTATTTATGGATATTTATTTTTATGACGAATAGAAAACAATTACGTGGTATAATAAGGAGTGTTCTTAAAGAAACAAAGTTGAGAACCTATATGAAGGATTGGGACGACAATATCTTACACATGCCGACCAAAATAAAAATGGACAAAAAAGAAGATGGTGTTTGGATACCTGTCGAGGTCTCAACTAGAGATTTTGCAGAATTAAGAAATGACCCTGATTATAGACCAAGAAACAATAGCGCTGCAGACGCATTCAGAGATTTCAAAGAATCGGAACCATTTTTACGTGACGTTAAAATCGCAATTAAAAGAAAATCCTACGCACCAAGTTATGACGATTTCAAAGAAACGCTTATCTATGGAGACCCATTTGCTATAAACACGGCTAGAGGACACAAACCAGATATCTTAAAGAAAGGGGTAAGAATAGTTATTGACTCATTTTCAGAAAACGAAAAAAATAAAATGGTTCAAAACATAAAAGATAACTTTAAAAAAGAAAAAAGGTTTTCTCAATCATTTGCGGACAAATTAGATTCACTTTCGCAAAGTCAATTAATTGACCTTTATTTAGACGAAAAGGGGGAGTATTATTCGGTTTCTTCAGAAGAATTCGGAAGACGAATGGGATTAGACGTTTCAGGTGCATCGGCAAATCCTGAACATGCAAAAAAGGTTGCGATTGCAGACTTCGTAAGAAAAATATGGAGTGAAATGGATTACTGGATTAATAGTGGATATAGTTCTATATCATTTGGTTTTTCAGATGATGACAAGAAGAATGTAAAAGCCGCAGTAGAATTCTTAAAAGAAGAATTATCTAAACAATATCCAGAAATACATTTTGTTGTTTATGATACATCAGAAGGTGGAAAGAACAAAATAGTAATAAGTAAAACTAAACCGGAACTAGAGAAACCTACTCGAAAAAAAAATAAAAGTAAATAAAAAAATCTTCAAAGATATATTTATAAGATATAAATAAAAATAAACGAAATTAAAAACACAAAATAAAATGGCTGATTTGTTAATGAAAATGCCCTTACCTTACGAACCTAAAAGGAACAATAGATTCATTTTTAGATTCGCCGATGATTTGGGTATCAATGAGTGGTTTGTAGAAACTGCTGCTCGTCCGAAAATTAAAATAAATTCCGTTCCAATTCCATTCCTTAATACAGAAACTTATGTTGCGGGTAGATTCAATTGGGAAACAATAAATGTTAAACTGAGAGACCCAATTGGACCTTCTGCCGCTCAAGCTGTTATGGAATGGGTGAGATTGTGTGCTGAATCAGTAACAGGTCGTATGGGTTATGCCGCAGGATATAAGAAAGATTGTTGGTTAGAAATGTTGGACCCAACCGGGGTGGTTGTGGAAAAATGGAACCTTCAAGGAACTTTCATCACCAATGCTGACTTCGGAACTCTAGGTTACACAGATGACAAACTGGCTGAAATTTCGTTGACGTTACAATACGATAGAGCTATTTTACTATACTAATCTTTACAATTTTTTCAAAAAAAGTATTTTTATAACCATAGGGGCACAAAATCCCTATGGTTTTTTTTATGGACCAAGCATCGGCATACGGACAGATGAACTTTAATCTGCCACACGACGTGGTAGAGTTACCAACAAAAGGATTATTTTATAAGTCAAAGAAGAAGACAGTGAAGGTGGGCTATCTTACCGCAACTGACGAAAACATCATTGCTAATTATTTATCAGGGGCTAAAAATAAAGATGGATTAGCATTATCATTAATAAGAAGTAAATTATATGAACCTGATTTAAGACCTGAAGAATTACTAACAGGGGACGTTCAAGCTATCTTACTTTTTTTAAGGAATACATCTTTTGGTCCTGAATATACTTTTAATGTAACAGACCCTTCAGACGGAAGAAAATTTGAAGGGACAATTCTCTTAGATGAAATAAATCTGAAAAGAACTGAATTCCAACCAAACGAAAATGGTGAATTCGTTACAACCCTTCCGAGGACAGGTGTTGAAGTAAAATTGAAACCATTGACACTTTACGAATACCAAGATATTAGTGATAAGGCTGATAACTACCCAACAGGTAGGGTTGCACCAAAGGTCACTTGGACTTTACAAAAAATGATTACGTCTATTGATGGGGATACAGATAAAGGTAAAATTGTCCAATTTATAGAACAGATGCCAATTATGGATTCTAAACACATTCGTAAATTTATGGATGAAAACGAACCTTCATTGGACTTAAGAAAAGATGTAATAGCCCCGTCAGGAGAAAAGGTAACGATTAATGTTGCTTTCGGGGTGGAGTTTTTTCGGCCTTTCATATGAGCATTCTAAAAACATTTTAGACGAGTTTTATTATTTGTCAAAATACAATCACTTATCATATAGTGATTTTTTGACTATGCCAACATATGTTAGAAAATACTTGATAACACAACTACTTGAAGACAAAGTCAGAAAGTGATATCCTGTATATTTATAACTATAATATATTAATATGTTTCATTCAGAACCCACACCGGATGCTAGTGGTAAAGGCACAACCGGTACTTTTCAAAGCGCAATGGCCCAAGAACTTAGATTTGCCACTCAGGTTTTGGGGTTAACGGGTTTTAGCATAAAAGGGATAATTGGGCAAGTTACCGACTTAAATAAGCTTTTAAATAAGATACCTAATATGGGTAACCTCCCAGATGGAGTCACAGCAGCATTTGATGGGTTCAAGAAATTGACTGCGATTGTTCCAAACGCCATAGAAGAATTTATGGAATTTGAGGAATCGGCATTCAGAACATTTGACCAATTTGGTGTTGGTTCAGAAAATGTGGAAATGTTAAAAGAAAGGCTTTACGAAGCCGGCCAAGAGATGATTACTTTTTCAAAAGGGTCATTAGACCCGAAAGAAGCCTTTGAAAATGCGGCTAAAATACAGGAATCTTACAGTAAAAGCTTGGCAAGAAACGTATTCATTTCAAAGCAAAACATAGTTGAGGTGGCTAAAGCTTCTGAACTAACTAATGTGTCGACAGACAAACTCGTTAAAAATTTCTTGGGGGCTGGTAGGTCAGTAAACAATATTGGAGAACAAATGGCTAAAGTTGCAAAAACCGTAGTAGGTATGGGGGTAAATGTAGCCGGAGTGTCCGATAGCGTAGTTGATAATATTGGAAAGTTAGATTTATACAATTTCAAGGGGGGTATCGAAGGATTAGCTAGAATGACGGCCGAGTCCGCAAAGTTGGGTATTAATATGGAAAGTGTATTCAAAAAAATGGACGAACTTATGGACCCTGACAAGGCTATTGAATTCTCTAACTCACTTTCACAACTTGGTTTTGCGGCATCAGAACTATCCGACCCGATAAGAGTTATGTTTTTAGCAGAGAACGACCCTGAAGCATTTGCTCAGGAGATAGGTAAGTTGACCGAATCCATGTTTCAATTTAATAAGGAAACAGGTGAAGTTGATTTCTTAAAAGGAAATAGAAGGATGTTAAAAGAACTATCGGATTTAACGGGGCAATCAGAAGCGGAATTGATGAAAGTTGGTAAAAGGATGAAAGAAACTGCAATGATTAGTGAGGAATTAAAATTTAAACCATACAGTGAAGAAGACAAAAAACTTATAGAGGGGTTAGCCCAATTCAAGGAGGGTGAGGGTTTTGTAGTTGAATTCACCGACAAAGATGGAAAAAAAATGACAAAAAACATAATGGAGTTATCTGATGAGGATTTGAAAAGGTTAGGAGAAACGATGACAATCAAGGACCAAGATGAGGCAATAAAAAAACAAATGTCTTCTAACGAACTAACAAATAGCTTATTATATTCAGTCGATGCTTCCTTATTACAATTAGTCGTTTTAACTGAGGCTGGAAACAAGCTATCCAAGGACTATAGGGCTTCTGGTGTCAGTGGTAACATTGACAAATTCAGAGAAACAGCAAGAAAAAATGAAGACTTAATAAAATTGAGACAAGAAAAAGACTTCGATGGTATTGTCGACCAGATAGGTAAAATTGGAAAATCTACGGTTGGCGGTGTTGATGGGTTTATAGAGGGATTAAAGAAACAGAGTGACTTCGTATTTCGTTCGGATGGTTCAGTCGTGAGTTTTGATGAAGGTGATTTAGTAATGGGTATAAAAGAAAGTTATTTGAAGGGAGGAACACCATCTTCAGATATGTCACCATTAAATGAAATGGAAGATAGGTTCGCCGCACTCAAAGACCAAGTAAAACCAGAAGTAAGAGTTCCAATATCAGGAGAAATAACCCTGAATCTTAATGTTACATCAGACAAAGAAATGGACAAAGAAAAATTAAAAGAAATTTTATTTGAAACAACCACAGTCCAAAATTTGAAATCGAAAATAAATGAAGCGGTTTCTAATTTTAATCTTACCGCATAAAAAAATCTTAATAAAACTATTTATTAAGAAAAAATTTGGATGGCTGAAAGCACATTATCTTTATCTAATTCTTCACAGTTCAGAAATAATTTACTTAGCAGGAATTTACAACCCTACTCGGTTCCTGGTGTATTTACCTCCCCTTACCAAAATACCCCATACGAGATAGTTCAAACTGTGGATTCAGTAATTGATACACCACAAATATCTTCACTATCTAATAACTTTTACCCCCTCAATCAATATGGACCTGAAGGAGGATTTAATGATGTTATAACATTCAATGGCCCCCCATTACCTACAACACCAAATCAAGGAGAATATGATTTTACGGACACCGAGTTACCTGAGTTAGGTAAGTTTTATCTGAAAACAATTTATAATAAGTCAAACAAATGGACCCCAATTGGTGGATATAGTTTCATTTATAATATACAGGAGAGCCAATTAAATAACAAAGTTTATCAACCCTATTTACCTTTATATTACACAACATCAAATTATAATGCTTATGACATCGTTACCCAACAAAATCCACAGGGTAGTAACGGTCCTTTAAGTTCTGACTCATACTTAGCACAATTAGGAGCAAGCTCCTTGAAATTCCACATTTCAATTAACGCTGGTATTGCCACCTCAACAGGTATCAAAAATAAAACTGGATTATCTTATTTAACTGACCCATTTTCTCAATCAACCGATTTCAATAGTGGTAACATATCTACTGCAAATGATTTTAGGATAACAATTCCCGCCGCTGAAGATACCTATCTAAACGCATTAGCAGGAACATATTTCCCCTCATCACCAATATTAGGTGATTACTTTTCTTCACCTGTAAGAAATATTGGAACAACAGGTCAGTTAATAAATGTTATTGCGGGAGCCAGTACTTTATTGGGAGGATTGTTGTCAGGGGTCTCCAACAGATTTATAACCCCTTCACAATTGTTTTTGGAACAAACAGGTAGTGGGCAAAAAAGTATTCTGTTCTCGAACATCAACTACAATATTTATAGACCCGCTTATGGTAATAGTATAGCAGGAGGATTGTTCAATAATGTTGGTGCAACAGCATTAAACTCACTGGCAGGTGTTGTTGGAACACAAGCTCCTGGAACCTATTACGTAGGTTCATCAGTAATAGAACCATCATATATTGCAAGTCCATTAACTGATGTTCCAATTAATGCTTTTGGAGAATCGGTTGAAGCTCCTGTATATGGACCTACCGATTTGTCAGAATTATATGAAGGTAATCAAAGCAGATTGAATTTTGGTTTAGCTTCAAAACCTGGGACCAATGATAATATAGATGGGAATTTTGTGTGGACATCACCAAAGTATTCACCAAATGCCGGTAAGTTTGCCAAACCTGGTGGAGCTGCAGGAAAATCAGACCCATCCTTCAATACAAATGGTGTAGGAACCCAATACAAAAAAAATGAATCAAAAAGTGTTACTTTCAAAGTAGGTTCAATCTTAGATGATACACAAAGATTGATTGATTCTGCAGACAGAGTAAGAGGTGAGAGAAGATTAAAACACGTTGGAAATGCAATAAATCAAGTAAGTAAGGTTTTTCACGACGGATATAAAGAAATAACAAAAGGTTCAAAGGTTATCGCATATACTAACACGAACGGAAATTTAGTTGGTGAAGAATATGCAAGAGTATTCACAAAGGATAGTCCATACTATACTCATGCGAGGCTACAAAAATCAGAAGGTATTACAAACGCTAATAGAGCATTTACATACTCTGTATTGGATAGTCCATTTAATCTAAATATAACACCTACTAAAGCCTCAGAAAAAACTGCCTCAACTAACATAATTGATGGTAAGGTAAAAAAATATATGTTCTCAATCGAAAATTTGGCTTGGAGAACTACAAGTTTACAATTTGAATTACCCGCATGTGAAAAAGGTCCGAATGGGGGTCGAATTATGTGGTTTCCACCATATGATTTAACTTACAGTGAAACCAGTAGTGTTGATTTTCCCGGAACAACCTTCTTAGGTAGACCCGAACCAATTTACACATACAAAAACACATCAAGAACAGGACAAATAACATTCAAAATAATTGTTGATTACCCATCTGTTTTGGATGTAATAGCCCAAAAAGTTTTGGAAAATGAAAAAGATTCGAATCGGATTGATAGTATCATAAATTCATTTTTCGCTGGATGCACTAAATTCGACCTATATGAACTAGCCCTAAAATATCCAACAATTCCTGTCAATCAGTTGGCCTTTTATCAACAAAAACTGAATGACCCTAGACTCACCAAAGAAGAATTAGAAAAAATTAAAAATGCGCAACAAGGGGCTAATACCTCAAATGCTACCGCAACACAAAAACAAACTGGCGACAACTCAGTCGTTGATTTATCAAGTTATGAAACCAAAGGTATTTTTTTCAAAATAGCAACTATAGGGTCAATCGAAGAGATGATGAGTATATATTTGGTTGAGGACAATATACTAAATTATGCTGGTAATTCTACAGACCCTGCACAAGTTCAAAACTTTTTTTTCAGTAGGATTTCACCAGACTATAATAGTTTCCAAGATTTAGTAGTGAAACTTAACGATGCATTGAAAGATGGACAAACAGACATACTAATCGAAATGGAATCTAACTCATCACCGAATGAAGGTGCTGACACATCATTAACACAATTAAGATTTGACAGGGTTGTTGAATTTTTCAAAACATTCCAAATGAATAATGGTGGAGACCAACCCATAACTCTAAGTAACTACATAAATGATAAAAAATTGAGTTTCAAAAATTTAGGTAGTTCTTCATCAATAGTTAATGTTGAAGGTGTTAATTGTAACCAACAGATAAGTCCTGCAGCTTCAGACGCTGAAAAATTTAGTAACTTAACTCCTACGGCCTGTCGTAGTGTTATAATTAAAAAAATCACAGTAAAACCGAAACCAAATAACACCCAAAATAATAATCTTCCAACTAACCAAGCGGCCCCAACTGCAGACAATCCAAATGGTAACACTTTAACTAAACCTACTTCAACCACTTCATTAGAAAACATCAGACCAGGAATTGCAAAAAAAATTGTAAGAGCACTACTGAACGAAGGGGATTATTTCGAGGCGGTTAAGAAAGATAATCCTATGATATATGATAACTTGAAGGAAAAACTGAAATATTTTAATCCTAGTTTTCATAGTATGACACCTGAAGGTTTAAATAGTAGAGTCACCTTCTTAAATCAGTGTATAAGACCTGGTCAAACAATACCAACAATAGTTAATGGTGTTCCAACACAAAATGTTGCGACTAACACCGCTTTTGGGGCACCGCCCGTTTTAATACTAAGAATCGGAGATTTTTATAACACAAAAATAATCCCAACTTCGTTATCTATACAACCTGACCAAAATACTTCATATGATATGAATCCTGAAGGCATTGGTGTTCAGCCTATGATTTTAAAAGTTAGTTTGAATTTCAATTATATAGGTGGAAGTGGACTTGCTGCACCGGTAGACGAACTACAAAACGCTTTATCATTTAATTATTACGCTAATACTGAAATATATGACGAAAGGGCAACCCCTACTGAGGATACTTCTGAGTTAGATAAAAAGTTTGTTAAAAAATTATTGAGTGATTCCCAACCTAAAATAGAAAAACCACTTACACAACAACCTAACCCTGGCGGCACGACAATAGGGGTTCAATCAGATATCGAAGTGACTAGTAGCGGTGAGACTGGCACACTTTCCTATGGAAAATTTATTAATTCATTTGTTGACGAGACAGATAATTATTTCTCAAACATTCTTAATCAACTTAAAAGTATTTATGAAAATTATAATTTAGGAATTGTTCAACTAACTTCTTTGGAAAGAGAATACACACAAGGACTATTCAATGAATTTAATACTGGTGAGTCCGCAAAAATTTATGGTAAACCAAGTCAAGTTCAAGAAAGATTAGAGGAATTATATAAGAAAGTAATCGAAGACATAGACACAGGACAGAATGATATTGTGGCGGCATTCATCGCTAATCAATTTGCTTTAGATAGCCCCCAAACTAGAATTTTGATTTCTAATCTCAAATCATATATAGAAAAATATATAACTAACTTCTCTACTGAACTATTCAACATAATTCAAAATATTTCGCAACAACAACAAAATTGGGTCCAATATGTTAGAAAATTAAATTACGTTCTGACAAATTCAGATGGTAAGATAAATGCAAGAAACGAACAAATTGTCTATAATTTGAGTGCTACAAGTAAAAATAGCACAACAAATACATACGATGAATTGAAAAATGATAGCGGACAAATAGTCATAGACCTCAACAATTTCAATAACGAAATCAATATATATTTGGGACTCGACAAATACAATACATCAAATTTTGTATATGTTTTTTCTGACATGAGTTTAACACCAACCGAGTGTAGATTTTATCAATTGATGGCTCAAGTATTCACAGATAGAGGTGATTATAATGAATTTGAAAATACGGTATTAACCGAAGATATAAACAAAGGTGAAACAAAAAAAGTATTTGATAGGGCGACAGACATATTGAAAACCAACTTCAGAAAACAATATAAGAACGACAAAGATGCTTTTGAGCAGTTTACTCGAGACATTTATAACAAAAAATATAAAAAATACAAACCATTCACAAGTAACAAGGATAGAAATTTCGATTACTCTTCTTTACCGGCAGGAACTGATGAACAAAAATCTAGATTGGCCGATATATATAAATCAGTCAATGTTAATGAAGATAAACAAACCTTTGACGGAAAAGCAACATTCAATTAATTATGGCGGGGTTAAATTACTACAACAGATATAATGGTTTTGTAATAAACGGAAGTCAGACAGTAGTCCCTTATGTGGATATTCCAAGTAAACCAACCGATAAAAATTATATTTATAAAGTTGGAAGAAGTAGAATGGATAAAATATCCCAACAATATTACGACAGTCCTTTTTTTGGTTGGCTTATTTTGGCGGCTAATCCCGAGTTTGGAGGATTGGAAAATAATATACCAGATAGTTCTATATTGACAATTCCCTTTCCCTTATTAAGTTCATTACAGGACTATAAGGCAGCCTTAAATAATCATTTCTTCTATTATGGTAAATAATGAAAATATTTTTGTTGATTTTGATTACCAAAATATTATAGTTGTTGACCCAAACAAAGTAGTTGATGAAAATGGTAATGTAAAAGAAAGATACATCAAACAAGAAAACTTGGTGATGTATGCAAATTTAGAATGCACAGTTCCCCCAAGGACAAAATTGTCTGTCGGTAATTCAGCCCAAGATGCGGTTCAAACTCTCAGTATTGCAAGTATTAATTTTTTGAAACCTCAAAAGGGTGACAAATTAACAAATGCTTATACAGATGAAATAACAGGTAAGGGTTCATTAGAACGAGACGAAAATGGTAATTTTTTGGGTATTAACCAAAATGTTGAGACATCTATAAGGAGAGCCGACAAACCAAATGAGTTTTATAATTTAAAACAACAATCAACAGAAGGTGCCTTGGGTTCGGTAGATACTGGTTTGTTGGGTATGACATCCATAAATATACAATATAATTTGGATTTTTTACCCGTAATTAATGTAACATTAGAAGACGTAAAAGGAAGAGCATTATTTGAATCAGGAAACAACTCACCCTACAGAGCATTTTTTAGTTATCCGTATCCAATTTTTTATTTGACGTTAAAAGGGTATTATGGAAAGGCGGTGAAATACCCATTGATGCTACAAGACTTCAAAGCTAAAGTAGATTCTGAAAGTGGAAATTTCACGATAGATTTAAAATTTTTTACTTACAGATATAGTATGTTATCGGAAATCAGTATGCAATCTATGCAAACTGTTCCACATATGTATAGAACCACCATTAACGTGGACACAAACAAAAACCCAATTATAAAAACCAATGAAGTCACGAAAGTAGAACTAACTAAAGGTTATCAAAAGGTTTTGGAGGTTTATAATGACTATAAGTCCAAAGGATTGATTCCTGAAAATTTCCCACCACTAACTATAGTTCAATTACAAAGAAAACTTGATAACTTCATACAAAATGTTCTGAACAATTTCCCAAAACAAGATTTGACCGCTTACACAAGTGCTCAAACATATAGAGACTTATTAAATAGTATAATTAAAGAAATCACAGAAACCACAAATCCGGATTCTTGGTTTGTCAAATATATTGACCAAAAAAATTATTTTATACTGAACAATGGATTGAAAGTCTATGAATTATTAGGAAAAAATATCATTTCTGGCGGAGTGACTCCACGTAACATAAATGAAACAATTGTAAATTCAGAATTGGAATCTATTTGTGTTAAATATTCTAAATCTACAGGAAAAGAAAATATGAATAATGTTCCTGATTTTGGGGCAAACTCTAAGGATGATAAATACAGAACATCAGAATTCAAATTGAAATTGAGTGATTTCCAAATAGAAGTTAGTGAAGGAGATTTGAATTACGAAAAAACTTATATACAACAAACAGGTCTACAGCCTATTGATTCTGGTGGGACAGAGACTAGTGGATTTACATTTTATAAAGCACAAACACAATTATATTTCCAACAAGTTTCTAATAATCAAATATATAATATCAGAGAAAACCAATTTACACCAGCACCAAAAATACTCTACTATTTTGATGGTAAAATAGGTATTTTGAAAAAATCATTCATCAGAAAAGTGGAGGAACAATCCAAAGAACTTGAATTACAATTTGAGAAGTATAAAGCAGACCAATTAATAAAACTTTTAGAGACTAGTGATAGAGGAATTGGATTTGCTCCAACATTAAGAAATGTTTTAGCCGTTTTTTATGCAAATGGGGAGGCTTATTTAAGACTTATCGATGATGTGCATAGAAACTCTTGGGACCAAAGAAGTAATCCAATTAGGTTTAATGCGATAAATAGCGCGATACAAGGAGGGGACCAAACATTAGATTCCACAACAGGTGAAGAAAAATTTGTATATCCTTGGCCCGAAATATGTGTTTTAACTACTGATGAAAAAGAAAGTAGATATGATGTTAGATATCCTGGTGACAAGGATTTAGCAGAACAATTTCAAGCTTACGACTTTTCAGTTTGGCCGGAAGTAGAATTTGTTGAAGAATATATATCAGGAACGGTATTAAGAAACTCGGTTCCATCCACACCATCTATATTCGAAAACAATTTAACACAAAGTCAATATACTTCAGTAAATGCATTGGAATTTCCAATAGATAATCAAGTTTATTTTAATAAGGAACAAGTAAAATATCTTTATGAAATTTGGGAAAGATTGTATGTGATATCTAATTATACAAATCTCAACAGGGGAGGTTCCAATTTCAAACAAGTATATGACACAATTGCCACCATTGAATCAAATAATATTCTGAAAAGTTTGGGAGATACTAACCCATTTTTAATTAAAGCACTAAAAGAGTACGGACTGAATTCACGAAACTTTGAGGCTGTGTTAAGACACATATCAAATGAAGGACAAGGAGAAAGTTGGCAAACACATATAAGAGGTTATTACAATACACCATATATACGAAATATTACTACGAATACGTTTACACTGAAACCTTTTAATTCTGGAGATACTAACAGAATATTAACTGACTTTCCGAATATAGAATCGTTCTCAGGATATGTTGTAGACTCATCGACTAATATCTTGACAGATTATGACATATACCCTTTTACGGACAAAAATTGGTGTAAAATGAATTTAGCCAATGGTAAATTCATCAATGACGTTAATACTATAAATTCAACATCAAAAGTAATCCAAGTCAATCAGAGTTCCAAAATAATTTGTAATTTCCTAAACGATGACTCCGAATTTCAAAAAAGACCAATTTCTAATTTCAATTACAAAACGGTAAACCAACCTTTGTTGAGTTTGATTACACCGTATACTTCAGAAAATATAAAAAATCTTTACAACATAAGAAGCACCTCGTTTTCCCAACAACACCCAACAGAGGGAAATCTGAGATATAAAAACTATACAGGCCCAACCACTGCAACACAAACAACATCGATTCTGAATACACCATACTTCATTAATTCAATCCAAGATGGTTTAGTAAAATTTAGAAACTCAGAGGCTTACCCATATGTTTCAGGTGCTTATTTATTTCTAAACAGCCTACCATTAGCGACTCTGAGAGAAAGGTATAAATCTTTAGAAGTTGCTCAAGACGGAACATCTAACCCAACAGATTTAGATTATATTTACGCAACATTAAAAAAATTCAACGCAGTCCATAAAATACCATATGCTTGGATTCTGAGATACGGTTCCATTTGGCACAGATACAAAGAATATATCAAAAATGGTAGTGATATATTGAGTCCTATTTGGACTAATTTCGATAGGAACTTCAATTACGACCCTATAAATTCGTCACCACAAAAATTATACACATTAACCATAAATGGTATACAGAAGAAAATAAGATTACAGGCGGATACAATAGTAGGAAATCAAACACTAACGGATATCAATGTAGGTTTTTACCCAAAGTTGATAAATGATTTCTCATCCTTTTTTAAAGGGACCCCACTTTTTGATGATTATTCTGATGCTACGATTCAATCAAAAATAGACAATGAGTTTTTCATAACAGATGGATTTCCAAACGCTAACTTGACTGCACAAAACGGAGTCGATGAAAACAATCCCAATCGTTCAATATATATAAGTTCTTGGTCATCTTTTTTGAAAGTTAACTCCACATTAGGTTTTGTTTTACCATCTGTTGGGTTGAACTCCAATCAATTCTTGATTGAAAATTTTTCATATACCGACCCAATTCAACCAAGGATGGTAAATGAGGTCAATAATAATTCAACATTATATGATGGTTCTGTAAGACTTGCTTGGGCGAGTCCAAATTACGGATATTTTGATAATTCCAAATTATTAATACCACCTCCAACCAAATACATGAAGAAAATATTCACAGATTTTTCCGCAAAACAAGAAAATTTTTCTATTAGCGGAGATGATGACTATTCTGATATAAGTGAATTGTTTTCTGTTTTTAACAAAGATATATTGGACTCATTCGAAAGAGAGTTTTTGAATTTTTCGAAGTCAATTTTCGATACAAATATAACTTCTTTGGTTGAAGATACTGCGACTACGGTAGACCAAGCGGTGTTTTCTAATTTCCAATATCTGATAAGGAATATTCTCAAAGTTACCCCAACTAACGGAATCAATACCCCAACAGAATTAAGTGATTTAGGTAATAATGTTTTGAACAATATGTATCAAGTAATCGGTAAGTTTTTGTCTTATGATTATTACTTAAAATTTGGTAATCCAAATAATTTCGACCAAAGAATATTTAAATCATTTGCGGGGTTAGGAAGTAATCTTACCGACCCATTCGTTTATAACCCTTATACAACTAATAGTCCAAATGCATTACCGTCTCTCAATAATCAATTTCCGATACAACAAATACAAACAACCTACCCGACAGCTTGGGAGGCACTACAAGAGTATGTAGGTTTTTCAGAATTTACAGGACTTAAGTATGCGAGTAGTGGGTCTGCAATATTTGATTTTTTCATTGATAACAATGTTGAGTTCGGAGAAGATACAATTAAAAATCTTTACCCATTGATTAAGATATATGCGACACAAAAATTAAAAGATAGTTCGTATAATGCATCAAAATTCACTGGAACACTGACCGATATAATAAATAACAATTCTGACTTCCAAGACAAAATATTTAATTCATTGATGCAAAAACTCACAAAAGAGTTACCAAATGTCAACGAAACACCAACCCGTAATATACCAAGTGAACTTAAGGGGGATGTTACTAAAATAGCTTTGTGGCAAACGTTTAAAGGACTCAACGATAGATGGATTGCCGGTACTAATGTATCTTATAAAACTTTATTTGAAGATATATTATTTTTAGATAGGGCTGGAAGAGATATCGGTAGTGAAATATATATTGACGTTTTTTCTCTGAACCAAAGAATAAGAGATTTGGACCCCAAAGTAAGTTTATTGGCGTTTTCAAATGAATTAATAAAAACCAATAACTTTGTTGTTTTTACATACCCTTCATATATAAATTTTTATGGGGTTCAATCACCAATAAAAAACTCTACCCCAAAAATAGATAGTAGTTATGATTTTGCTAATAACTTATTTGGAACTCATATGAATGTTGATTTAGTTGAATCATCACCAAAAATGGTTTGTTTATACGGTGGTAAACCAAGCACACACTTAGATGGTGGTGATATCGTTAGTAATTTTAAAAATGATGCGTTCAATTTAAAAAGAGTAAACCAAAATCCTTGTATCCAAGATTTGACAAACAAAACAGATTGGGATAAATCAAACAGATTGGTAGGTTTTACGGTAGATTTCGGGACAATTAATCAAGGTGTTTTCACCAAGATTTCTGTAGGTCAGGATAATGGGAAGCCAACTAAAGAAACTTTGGATGCCTTATCAAGGTTAGCGAGTTTGGGTGAAGGAAGGGGAGGTTCTAGCCAGTATTTGTCTATGTATGACATTTACAGTAGCAGGTCTTACAAATGTGATATTACAATGATGGGTAATGTCTTAATCCAACCTACTATGTATTTTAATTTGGAACACATACCGTTATTCAACGGACCATATATGATTACTTCCGTAAATCATTCGATAAATCCTGGCTCATTCACAACAAAATTTGATGGTATAAGACAAAGTGTTTATTCATATCCAAAAGTAACTGACCCACTTGAAACAATAAGAAAAAGTTTTATAGACTATTTTAAAACAAGTTTCAAACAACAATCAACTCAAGAAAATCAAAGCGTAGATAATAATGCTACCGAAGCAGATGCTTCAAAAGTTAACAACACGGTAAGTAAATCCGAAAATGCTAAATCACCAACATGCTCAGCTAGTACGGCCTTTTCTGATTTTTCATTAATTTCATCACCACAAAAAACTAAAGTTACCGCTTCTGAAGTTATCAACTTTATAAAAACTAAATACGGAACCTCAAATGATTTAATTTATGTCATAATGACAATAATGGGTCAGGAAACCGCAGTGAGTCCCGAATACACATATTTTGAATCTTATGAAAATAACTATGCCGGCTTGAAATTGAACTTGAAAGACTCTGCGGGTAATGATGTTACATTTGCAAACAAAAGTTCATTGAAACAAAATTATATTTGCATGACAACCGCAACCACACCGCCCGAACAATATCCTTTAGCAACCTTCTTCAATTTTGAAGATTGTGTTGATTTTATTGCAACTAGAATGAGTGATAGATTAATAAAACTACAATCACTAAATAATATAACATCAACAGATAATACTAATCTGAATGATAATTCAGAAAAACTATCTATGTTTGTGTATGATTTTTGGCCAGTAATTAATGAAGGTTCTTATGAAAAATCAACAAATAAAAATGTGTATAAAGAATTAACAAAAAAAATGATAGAACTAGTTAACTCTAATATATAACAATATCGATTATTCATATATTTATATAGAAAAATAATTATGGGCTCAGTAAAAAATATTTTAGACAGTTACCTTGGGAAAAACACAAGGATATCAGAAAAAGACCTTGGAAATGGGTCTAAACAAGTTTGTGATTTAGACAGCGGTGAATGTTATACCGTTAGAATGAAAGATGGTCTAATCGAGAGAGTTGATAACACTATGAATCAATCAAAAAAAATTCAGGTTGAGACTGCATCAGGAATAAAACAATTATTGAATGGATAACAAAATGAGAGTTGACGAAAAAATTTTAGAAGAATTAAAAAGATATAATCAAATTAATCGATATATCACAGAACAGGATGCTTTGGACGTACCACCCCCACCTGATGCACCTCCAGCAGACCCATTAGCCGCTGCAGACCCAGCAGCAGGAGCGGTTCCTCCACCACCCGGCGGAGCACCACCCCCACCTCCAGGCGGAGCGGCACCAGGTGCTGAACCAACACCTATTGACCCTGCAACCGACCCTGATGTTGAAAAGTTAGGACCTGACGGAGAATCTGAAGGTGAAAAAGGCGAAGATAGTGGAACCGAAGAATTGGACATAACTGATTTGGTAACTTCACAAAAAAACATTGAAACTAAACAAGAAGAATATTTCAACAACCTCTTCAGTCAGTTAGAAACCCTACAAGGTAAGTTGGGTGAAATGGACAAATTGGTTTCCAAAATTGATGCATTAGAAGCCAAGGTTGAAAAATACAGACCCAAAACGGCTCAAGAAAAACTTGAACTAAGAAGTTTGGATTCAGGACCTTACAATCAGAAACTTTCAGATTTCTTCGTAGATAAAGAAGAAGAAATGGAAAAATCAGGAAAAAATGAATATGTTTTAACAACTGATGAGGTAAAAGATTTTTCACCATCAGAGGTTAGAGATAGTTTTAGAGATTTTCCTGGTAATGAAAAACCTGTCGAAGTTAAGTAATCAAACAAACACATAATTAGAAGGGTGCCCCAAAAGCACCCTTTTTTATTTGACAACCTCCTTAAAACACTTATATTTCTTAAACAATTTAACAACTTAATATTTTAATTTATGGCGACAAATGCAATGGATGCTGTTTTGGCTCAGTATGAAAAACAACAAAAGTCAAGTACGTCTTCTGGCTCAAAGATGAGTCAAGACGAGAGAATGAAAAAATACTTTGCAGCCGTTCTCGGCGACAAAGAAAGTCAAGGAACAAAACGTCTTCGTATCCTCCCAACAAGTGATGGAAGTTCACCCTTCAAAGAAGTATGGTATCACGAAGTTCAAGTAGACGGAAAATGGGTAAAACTTTATGACCCAGGTAAAAATGACAATGAGCGTTCACCACTTAATGAATTATTTGAAGAATTAATGGCAACAGGTAAAGAATCGGACAAGAAATTGGCAGGAAATTACCGCTCACGTTTGTTCTATATCGTAAAAGTGGTTGACCGTGACGCAGAACAAGATGGTCCGAAGTTTTGGAGATTTAAACACAACTACAAAAAAGAAGGTATCTTGGACAAAATTATTCCAATTTGGAGAGCAAAAGGTGATATCACTGACGCAGAAAAAGGTCGTGACCTTTTATTGGAACTTACCAAAACAAAAGCAAACAACGGTAAACCTTATACCGTAATTCAGGCGGTTATGTATGATGACCCCCAACCATTACACGAAAATGAAGATACTCAAAAGGCTTGGTTAAGTGACGAACTTACTTGGGCTGACGTGTATTCAAAAAAACCTGTTGAGTATTTAGAAGCAATCGCTCGAGGA
>Ga0315900_10000260_pt1 | contig 94801 bp, 65 predicted proteins | sample LakEriMetagenome_FD_203521 | JGI IMG/M metagenome (GOLD analysis project Ga0315900, IMG submission 203521) | Freshwater fungal communities from buoy surface, Lake Erie, Ohio, United States - Buoy 12 MA114 | ecosystem: Environmental > Aquatic > Freshwater > Lake > Lake biofilm | place: USA: Lake... | reverse complement strand
AGAAAACGGAGCCTCGAACTGGAGCTCCCAACGTCATTATTGCCTCGAAAGAAATACAAGAAAAAATCGAGACAATTCAAATCAATCAAACTGCTGCTTAAAATTTACTTAACGGCGTTGGGTGAGGGGCAGTTGCAAAGTGTTAACGATTTAACGACAGTCGCCGAAGTCAAGCGGTGTGGATTGATTTGCTGAAAGTGTTTGCAGATTTGCGGCGTGTATTCAGTCCCCTCTCCCCTTGGCGTACTCGCCACGGGGAGAGGGCTAGGGTGAGGGGCAGTTGCAAAGTGATAACGACTTAACGACAGTTGCCGAAGTCATGCGGGTTGATTGATTTGTTGATAGTGTTTGTCAGCTTTGCGTCGTGTATTCAGTCCCCTCTCCCCTTGGCGTACTCGCCACGGGGAGAGGGCTAGGGTGAGGGGCAGATGCAAAGTGATAATGGCTTAACGACAGTTGCCGAATTCGTGCGGGTTGGATTGATTTGTTGAGAACGTTTGTCAGCTTTGCGGCGTGATGAAGACCCTCACCCTAGCCCTCTCCCGAGTACGGGAGAGGGGACGCCCCTTGGCTGCGCCAAGGGGAGGTAAGGAAGAAGTTTGCTAAGGTTTAGGTTGCGAGTTATTCGCCGATATCTTCGTTCCAGAGATTTGGTGAAGCGCGAATGAAGTCTTCCATCAAGCGCACGCATTCAAGATCATCGACAATCTCCAGGATGATGCCGCGCGAACGGACGTAAGATTCAGGACCCTGGAATGTTCGGTTTTCGCCGATCACAATCCGCGGGATGCGATAGAGTAACGCAGTCCCTGAACACATGTCGCAAGGCGATAGCGTTGAGTATAAAACCGAACGACGATAGTCGCTCGCCTTGAGCCGCCCAGCATTCTCAATCGCATCCATCTCCGCATGCAGAATTGCACTCCCCTTCTGTACTCGACGATTATGACCGCGACCCAGGATCTCTCCATCGATAACCAGCACCGAACCAATCGGAATACCACCCTCCGCTAGCCCCTTGCGCGCTTCCTCAATGGCAGCTTGTAGAAAACGATCATGTCCCTGTAATGCCATCGAAATATCCTTTTTGAATATGCATGGAATACGAATCCTTTTAAATCACAGCAGCTAGGTATAGAGCAAAGCAACCGTACGCATTTCTAGCAGGAGTTCAGATTCTAAACGGCTTCATTTCGAGCATAAAGGAAGATCTTGTGGTTTGTCGTTCCGGCAAGTAATGGGATACCGTCACAACATAAGCGCCGATGATAGCGTTTCCGAAAACCATCCTATAAACGAACTCTTAGTCGCTTTTCCCTGTGATTATCCTCACTTGGATAAGGGGGGCGATTTGGACTTATAGTCGCCTCGGTTGTGGTTTACACTAGAGGGATTGCTTATTACGTTTTCGCAACTCTCCCAGATGCTGGAGAGTATTGAGGCTGTCGTGTCCAAAAAGTTCTCTGATCTCCCTATCATCCCGGAGATCCAATCGGCTCTGGAAGTTTTGCAGTACGTTACACCGACCCCGATTCAGGCTGGATCGATCCCGCCGCTTCTCGAGGGGAAGGATTTACTCGGGTGCGCTCAGACCGGTACCGGTAAGACGGCCGCTTTTGCAATTCCGATTTTGCAAAAGATTCATCAGAACGGCAAGCATGCGGCTCCCTACCAACCAGTTGGGTTGATCATCGCGCCAACACGCGAATTGGTCGTGCAGATTTCTGAGAATATTAGCGCGATCGGGAAACGGACAAAAGTTCGCCATATGACAATCTATGGCGGCGTTGGTCAAAGGCCGCAAGTCGCTGCGCTCGCCAAAGGTGTTCATCTCGTGGTCGCCACGCCCGGCCGATTGCTCGACTTGATCGATCAAAACTACTGCTCGCTATCCAAACTGCAGTTCTTCGTGCTCGACGAAGCCGACCGTATGCTCGATATGGGCTTTATGCCCGATGTGCAAAAAATCGTCAAACTGCTTCCTAGCAAACGGCAATCGGTCTTCCTCTCAGCCACCATGCCCGCTCCGATACAGAAGTTAGCCTCAACGCTGTTGCATGAGCATGTGACCGTGATGGTCACGCCGCCTGCCCGCACAGCAGATCGCGTCAAGCAAAGCGTGATGTATGTCGACAAGAGCAGTAAACGAAAATTGCTCGATCGACTACTGTCCGATGCTACGCGCACGCGAGTCCTTGTATTTATGCGCACCAAACATGGAGCCGATCGGCTTTATAAATCACTGATCGACGCCGGCATGTCAGCAGAAGGGATTCATGGAGGAAGATCGCAGAACGCGCGCCAGCGCGTGCTCAATGCATTTCGCGATGGAAAAGTGCGAGTGTTGGTCGCTACCGATGTGGCGGCGCGCGGGATCGATATCGATGATATCAGTCATGTGATCAATTACGACGTACCGGTCGAAGCAGAAGCCTACGTACATCGCATCGGCCGCACCGCACGGGCTGGAGCGAGCGGTGAAAGCATCACATTCTGCGACGCTGAAGAGTACAAGTATTTGCAAGAGATCGAAAAGACAATCGGTATGACGATTCCCGTCGATCGCGATCATCCGTTTCATTCATCGGACGCAGAAGACCATGAACTGCGATCCTATGGCGAGATGGGGAAAGGTAAGTCATTTCGCGGGGGTGGTAAATCGAAACGGCCACGCGGTCCAGGAGCAGGTCATCGCGGTGGAGGACGTGACCGATTCGAATCTCGCAATGACGCTCGACCTGGTGCAGGTCCTGGGACTCGCCCTGGTTCAAAGTTCGGTTCTCGACCCGGTTCTTCTCCGGGAGCTAAATCGGGATCCGGTAAATCGTCGCGTCGTAAGTCTGCCTGGAAAGGAAATTCTGGTTCATCATCCGGTGCAGCTTCCGGCTCTTCCTTTGGTTCTGCTTCGAAAGGAAGAGGTTCTTCAAATCGCAACAGTAAAAAAGCGAATTCGCCTCGTTCGAATTTCGGTGGCCCGAAATCGAAACGACGATAGGATTTGAAGTAGCTAGATGGATGGTTCTATAAAGAGATTCGCGGTTTTTCTTAACATTATGCAAATGCTTGAACGCGAGAGGTCGCTATCACGGCTATCTTAGCCACGATATAATTCGGCGGCGTAGACTTGACTGGAATAGTTTCTTCAGCGTGCGTTTCGGGGAATTCTGCTCATGATTATTTTTGGCTGGGGAAGCCGTGTAAGTCATGTAGAGTCGGGACGTTTTTCGTGTCCCTTTTGCAAAGCAGAAACGAACTTTCATCATCTTCGACATCGCAGATGGATGACGTTGTTTTTTATACCGATCATTCCACTGTCGGAAGCGCAAGATTCCGTCACATGTCAAAGCTGTCAGGCTAATATTCCGATGGCATCGTTTCGGCCCGCAGCGGCCGTTGGTATCTCGGCATCGAGAATCTCGATGGCAGCGATCTTCGGCATGTTGTTGGGGCTGTTGTCGTTGGTAACGAGTTGCGCCTTCTTTTTTTCCTTCCCGGTCGCGATCATCGCAGTCATTTTAGGTCATTTCGCTTTACGGGATATTCACAAACATCGACCTAATGTCGATGGAAAGTGGCAAGCAATTACAGCGCTGGCGTGTGGTTATCCAGCATTACTCTTCTCGACGCTGATCGGTGCTGTATTTATTTACGGGACCTTCAATCGATCCAACAAACCATCTTTGGCGGAATTAGCCGGCGATACTTCACGAGCTCCGTCGGTGAGTAATCGGGTGAGTGTTTCGGAATCGGCGGTTGAGGCTTTTAAAAATGCTGAGTATGAAATCGCCAGTAAACGCGATAAGGAAGCAGGTCGTGGTAATAGTTCCGAAGCGATCCAACTAGCAAACCTATTTGCAAGCCGCATGAAGGAAGTGAGCGATGAAGTGTTTACATCCAGCAAGCGACCGCTGTTGCAGTTATCTGACGGCGAATATCTTACCTACTGCCAGCTAGATAAAGATCGATGTTGTTTTCTGGTACACGTCCCATCGTATCGAAACTTCACCGGCGATGCGAAGAAAGCTGTGGCGGAAATCGCATGGGCGGTTGCTCAGTCTACGACGGCTGGCAAGTTGCAAGGGGATGCAAAGCTGGCCGTGGGGCTTCGAGGTGTGCTCACATATGGAGATATCATGTTAGGGGTAGCTCCTGCTTCGCCCGATGATGAAATCACGAAATATCGATCGGGAGAGAAGGAGGATTTACATTCGTTCTTCGAACCCAAAAAGATAGCAGCAGATCAAACACGGATTGCTGGTAACAGTTCCTTGCCAAAAGATTCTGCATCGTCGACTTCAGCTGCTGCGGCTGCTAAGAATGGAGGCAAGATGGAATCGGAAGCAACTGAAAAGCCGATCGCTTCAGAAGAAGATCCATTTGCTGCTTCACCCGATTCAGCGGATAGCAAGATGGCAGCGGATGATATGAAAGCCCCGAGTATGCCTGACGATCCTTTCGCTCCCTCTTTAAATCAGCCATCAATCGATCAACCAGCCTCGCCAGGGAAAAGGAAACAAGACGGGAAATCGCCAAGCGTAGGTGAAGCGACCGCGAAGGCTTCCAAAGAAGCCGAGAAAAAGAAAATTGATTTTGAAAATAGAATTACCGTTGAGCTGGAAAACATCATTGCCAATGACAGCTGGGGATTTACTGCGACCGCCTTCAGTCCTGATGGAAAGTGGTTTGCGATTGGCAAAATGGATGAAAAGATTCGGTTGCTGGATAAGTCCACCAGCAATTTGATGACGGAGTTGAAGGATCTTTCGGATTTAGGCAAGGTGACTGCGTTGGCGTTTAGTCCTGCGGGCGACTATTTAGTGGCTGGTGGTTCCAAAGGACAATTGCTTGGCTGGAAAGTCACAGACGACGGTAAATTGACGGACCAACAAAAGCTGTTTCGATTTGAGAGCGAAGTCCAGCATTTGATAACGAGTCCTAAATATAAATTCTTTCTGGCGGCTAGTAAGAAGGGAATGATTGCGTGGCAACCGTATGGTTCGGATAGTTCGCAGTCGCGGCAGTTGCAGGAATTTGAAAAGGAAGTTCATGCGATATGGTTGCCATCGGAAGGTAGTGAAGCGATGGCGACAGATGGTTCGAAATTAGTCAAGTGGTCCCTTCGTGATGGCGCGATTTCCGAGAATCGTGAATTGGATGTAAGACGGGCGGAGTATGCTGCATTTAGCCGATCGGGTGAGCGGTTGGTATTATCGGATTTCAACAGCGTATATCTCATTGATGTGACCAAGAAACAAGCGAAACGAACGGTACAGATGCCTCGTGGAGAATCGGTGCATACGTTGAAGTTTCATCCCGATGAAAAGTGGTTTGCGATAGGGATGCGTGCCAAGGTTGGCATTTACGATTTTGATCAAGGCGAGCTGATTGCGTATGCTGATCCCGAATCGATTTTTTATCAAAACCATATCGAATTTTCTGCGGACGGAAATTTCTTAGCAACCAATTCGGAAACAGCACAAGATGCGATTAAAGTCTTCCGTTTATCTGATCGACCACCGGTGAAATAGGCGGAATCAACGCGATGGCTATGTCTTGTCCGTTGGCCGACGGAAGATGGAGTATTGATTTGGTTTCGATCTCGAAGTGGAAGCGGAATAAAGTAGTTGCCGCAATTGCCGTCGAATCGATCTCGCTTCGTATCACCCCACGCTTCGCGCTATTCCCATATCGATTACGTCATGGAAAAAGCAAACGTATCAATGTGTTCTGATCTAGATGAATACAAATAGTGGAAGTGCTGCCTGAAGACGTAAATAGCCATCAGTCGCAACGCAGGCAAACGGAGTTTCATCATTGCGATGTAGTAATTGCGTTGCAGGAGACTCGGAGAATGGTACCGTTGAGGCAGAGGATATAAAGGATATCTTCGTCCGGCGAACTTTGGATATTCACTGGATCAGATAGCGATAATCGTATCTCGGCCGTCATCTGACGCAAATGGACATCGAAAGTTCTCAAATAACCATCACGGCTCACACATGCCAGAGTGCAAAGATCTTTAGACCAGAAGATGTCCGTCACCGCACTTCCCGGTAGGGTAATACTCCACGACTCTTGACCATTGTCCGTGCGAAAACAGATGATGCGACGGTCTGATGTAGCGACCGCTAGAAACCGATCGTCGGTCGAGAACCTCGTAGCCGTAATCGGTGTGTCCGAAAAATGTCCTAACGAAGATGATTTCCCCGTCAGTGGATCTACCAAGATTACTTCGCGCTCCTTGATAAAAGAGAGAAAGCGGCGCTGCGGAGAAATTTTCTCATTTCGAATCGGTTCCTTCGTCGCCGGAATTTGCCAAATCATTTTACCAAGCTTTTTATCCCAACAGCCTAGCGGAAATCTTCTTTCCAAAGTGGGCTGCGGATCCAGCAGATCACGATAAAAAAGAATAAAACGGTTCTCGTCGATGGCGCCAATTATGAATTGAGGTTGCATATTATCAGGGAAATCGAGCAGCTTTTCTCTCTTGTTCGTAGCCGCATTCCATCGATACAGGCTCCATGGTCCTTCGGATTTACCACTTTGCTCCTTCCCAGAAAATAATAAGCTTCCAGATTGATGTGTAACAAGCGCCGCAACTGTCCCAAGGTGCTCGCTTAGCTGAACATAATTTGACGGTTCGGAAATCGTTCTATTCCAACGCATTACTTCGTCAACTAAAGGTTGCGTTTTTGTTTGAGTGATAAAGTTATTACCAATAAAGTCAACTCGTAAACTATTGACTTTCCCATCTTCGCTAACGCTATAAATCCTTGCATCATCTTTACTCCAAAGAATACTCGCAACTCTTTTGGAATGATTTGACCAGCTTTGCAAGCGTCCGCGAAACTGCAAGTCATCTGCGATCTGCCAACCGCCAAAGCGATTCTCGAATTTGATTTCAATGCCGTCTCCTTTGACATTCACCTCTGTCGGTATCTCTGTCCAAGCGGGATTGACTTGACCCTTTTCATCCATCCACTCCAGCAAGTAATTGTCGGAAAACAATGGGTCAAGAAGTGGCTTTTCGAATTCCAAATAAACGCGATCGCAGTCCAGCGGCAGTGTTTTCTTTGCTTCCGGAGGTTCGCTATGGGTGACCAAGTTCCATAAGTCGGCAGGTTGATTCGCGGCATCTCCGAGAGTTTTTGCATTGTTATCGATAAAGTATTTTGTAAAACTCAGCCGTGATCGCGTAGGCCATTTGCCTAGCAGGTTCAAGACATGTACTACCCCGCTATCTTCTCCGATCGCAATTCGAGTTTCATCTCGATCGAAGGCGATCGCAGTGACCGTTGTCGTGAATCGAACGCGTTCAACAGCGTGATAGTCATTACCGATCTTCTGCAACAAAATTAGATATCCATTATCCAAGCCTGCTGCGAGCAAGCGGCCACTCGGCGAAGCGACGACGGTAGAGCAACGATTTACGGCAAAGGCGCGAGAGGTTGAAAGCGAGATGTCTTGTATCTGTGAGGATTGGACGTCATTCAGTGTGGCGACTCGCACGATCCCCTTGCTGCTTCCGTAGATGACGTCTCCCTGCTTACCAACGTCTAGGCACTCTAGCGACTCATTGGAAGAATCAAATTGGCGTACGATTTGAAATTCAGGAATGGACCATACGACAGCATTCGGTTGGATGCCGGCAGTTACCAAGTACTTTCCGTCGGCTGACCATCCAAGCTGAAACACGCTCTTGCTCGATGCTTGAAAAGCGCCAGCCGGCTCACCGGTATCAGTATTCCATAGTTTGACCGTACCATCATCCCCGCCACTGGCGATTAGCCGCTGGTCGGGCGAAATCGCTAAGCCATTGATTTCACGTTGCTGCGTATCGATATCAAGTCGAACCTTTCCGTTCTCGCAGCTCAAGACTCTCAAATGTGAATCCTTGCATCCGCAAGCGATTTCGTTTTTTTCCGTAAGCGGTAACGCAAAGTAAATACGAGTTGAAAAGCTCGCAAGAGTTTGCGGCGAGACTGGCAGCTTAGCTGTTAACAATCTCCAATCCAATCGAGATTTCGGAGCAGTGTCACGAGCATCCCAGCGAGAGCGAAATGGGTCAGCACTTCGCTCTAGAATGCTTCTCGCCAGAGAGTAATTGCTTTGGTTAATGGCCATACTTGAAAGCAGCATATCGGAGGCAAACGACTGTTGCCGCGCAATCCTCTCTGATTCGACGGCGCGACGTTCCTTGGCAATGGCTATTACTAGGCCTGTAAAAAGTCCCGCAATACCGAGTGTTCCCACGGCGATAAGCCGTTTGTTTCGACGCGAGAATTTTTTTAAGCTTGTCCATGTGGATGCGCGTGTCGCACTGATTGGATAGTCCGATAGGTAGCAGCGCAGGTCTTCATGTAACTGATCGACCGATTGGTATCGATCTTCTGGATTACATTGCATCGCTTTTAGAACAATGGCATCGAGATCACCACGCAAGAGATGCGCATTCTGTGGATCGCGTTGGCTAGGAGGAATCGGTTTGGTGCTTAGAACCATATCCCTAATTTCGCCGATCGATTTACCTTTAATCGATGCTGTCTCAAAAGGAGGCTTGCCGGTTAGAAGTGTGTAGAACAAAGCGCCGAGAGCATAGATATCGCTACGTGTGTCGACACGCTGTTTGCGAGATGAATATTGCTCGGGACTCATGAAAAGTGGAGTACCGGTCAATGTGTCGGTTTGGGTCTCAGATTTGGTGGTCTGATCCGAGGCATCGGAACCATTTGTTTGAGTGTTCTCTGCATCGCGCAAGAGCGCTTTGGCGATTCCGAAGTCGATAACCTTCAAGAAGGGCTCGCCATCAACCAACGTCACCATAACATTGCTTGGCTTAATGTCGCGATGAATGGTACCTTTATGATGGGCGTGCTGAATGGCTCGGCAGCACTGCAGCATAAGATTGATTTTCACTCGAAGAGTGGGGTGATGCTTTTGGCAGTAATCCAGCAATTGCTCACCTTGCACATACTCCATGGCGATGTAGTGGAATCCCGACTCGGTGGCTCCAGCATCGATGATGCGAGCGATATTCGGGTGATCCATGTCAGCGAGCGTTTGTTGCTCTATCTGGAAGCGTTCTAAAATATGTTTCGTTTCGAGATTGCGCTGAATGAGTTTTACAGCGACCAAGCGGGTCATAGGTTGAGATTGCTGAGCTAGATAGACCGCACCCATGCCTCCTTTGCCGATTTGTCGAATCAATTCGAAAGGACCGATTTGTATTCCTTCGAGTGACTTAAGAAATCGCCGGTCGTTCCGAGCAGCTTCGATCAACGGATTTATGACAACGGTTTTTTCTGCGGCATGAATGAGTGAGTGGAGTTCTAGGAGTTTCTCCTGGTCATCGCCGCACTTATCGATCAACCAGCGCTCTCTCTCCTTGCGGTCGCCAAACTGAAGAGCCGCCTTAAGCAGCAGATCCAGAGAATCATCTGTAGGTTGCATATAGCCTCATGCCCTTATGGCTTCCAATGATGTATTCTCTTCAAGCCCGGTCATTTCAAGCTCATGAAAAATCAGTTCGATCAAACTACGGGAGCTTGTACAGCCCAATTATTTACGGAGATCCTGGCGGGTGCAATGAACTTTCGTGACTCCTGCAGCAGACTCGTTGACTTTATACAGAAATGAATCCACGAGTGTGGAGGCTAAGATCACATGTAGTCGATTATAGTCAAAAATCAAACTGCGAAAGCGGGAGGGAATATCATGACGGTCAGGAAAAATAAGCCGAGCAGGCATGCGATCCAAGCAAAGGCGACAAGCCAACGCGATTTGGTTGTTGCATAAGTTGGTTCAAAACAGAAAAGAAGAAGTAGCCAAAGGGTATACAATTGCAAGATAGGGAGTATCAGACCTAGTAAACCTGATCGAGATGCTCTTTGGGCTAGGCGATCGGCCTCCGTTTGTAAGGGTGTTTCCGAAGCTTCTTCATCCCAGTCATCGTCAAACGACTCCTGAGTCATTCCCTCATCGGTATCCTCGCTACTCGATCGCTCATCGCTGGAATCATGCTCGGATAAAACCTTTAAAGCCTCTTCTGCATTCTCAGCCGCGACATGCAGATGCACACCACCAATCGCTCCTCCATAGAGCCACGCATTGCCAGCCAACGATTCATTAGAGATAGTCGCAGCAATCCCCATCGCCTCCAGAGTATTACGCGCGATATGAGCCTCAACTGGTGTTTCAAACGCAGCGATCTTTACATACTTTGAAACCATAGCGATTTCTCTGAAGGGGCTTTGGCGTATTCATATGCCACTGTAAAAAGTTAGCCGAGAACCTCTAAACCGGCATGTTCAAATTCGATCAATGATCGATCAGCTCCCCAACCCACTAGTTTCAAAAGAGAGAAACCGAAGTCTCTGTAAAAACCTTTAGATTGTGATAGAAGTTAACCAAACTGGCCAGTTCCTCAGTGTTATCTTAACCTACATCTAAGACAACGGCACTTTCAGAAAGCGGTTGAGGTTAGAAGCGATATCGAGCGTCATCATGGGTGTGTCATGTTTTTACTTTCCTGCCACTGCGTCTGGGGAAGTCTAAAATCCCAACCTTCTAGTGGTGACAGCATGAAAGGGAAAGATTCAAATCTTTGGTGGAGCAAAGGTTAGGTGAAAGAAAGAAGGATTCTGGGGAATTGGGAACTCACACGGTTGGGTGGCTTTTATCAGACCTACGTGTGCTGCATCCTGTATAAAAATGATCAACATTTGCAATCCTTCTGAGGCTTCCAGACAATGAAAAGGTATCCTTTGGTAGGCTTTCGATTCCACCATCGGCGGATCCAGCCCAAGCCAATCACGCTCGATATAAGCTTTCTACGAGATTTACGAGCGGATAATCTAACTCAAAAAAGATAGAAACTTCATGACAGACTTTCGCGATAGACCTAATGAGTACGGTTTGGAAGCCAATACGGTTGGAACGTTGACGCTGGATGGTGCGAGGGCAAAACAAGGTTGGGCGTTGGAGAAAATACATCGAACCTACCAAACACGAGTGATGCAATGGTGTCGCGAAAAGGGGCTCGACTCGGCCGATAGTGAAGATGCCAGTCAAACGGTTTTTTTACGCTTGCTGACGGGCATCCAGAGGTTTACTCGAAAAGGACGAAGCCAAAGTTTGGGAGCTTGGCTGCGCTGTGTCGCGGAACGTAAATCCATCGACATCCATCGCAATCGCACTCGAATGAAACTGGAATATTGGCCAAACCCTGAACTCGCACGGCAAACCCAGATCGAACAAGACCCCGCGTCCTCCTCGCCGCAAGCTTTCGTGTGGCCGCAGCGAGTTCAGGAGGCGATCGAAATTGTGAAAAATGAATGTGAGCCTCAAACCTGGCAAGCTTTTGAAGAAGTCGTCATGAAGGGGCGACAACCCAATGACGTCGCTGCCGAACTCGGCGTTGCGCGAAATGTGGTTTACTTAGCCAAATCAAGAATCTTGCGACGACTGCGCGAGCAACTTGTTTAGGAGTATGACGGAGTGTTAGATGAATGGCGAACCGGATACCTCGGTACTTAGAGATTTTGTAAATGGTCGCCTATCTCTTGATCAAATTCTGTCGATTCAAAACTACCTAAAGGCCAACCCGGACGCATTAGAACGTTTGGGAACAATGGAAGATGATTCCTTCATCAAAGCTTTCCGTGAAGGTGCTCGGATTGCATCCACCCAGCCCGTAAGAAATCGTTCGCTGCCAGCCAGTGCCACCACCGCTCGCACTCAACTTCCCGCAATTGATCATTATCGACTCGTTCGTCAAATCAAAGATCATGATCTCGTATCAACGTGGGCCGCCTGGCTTAAGTCTCCCGATCCCGACTCTACGGAGTCGTACCAACGGCGTGTGATCATCAAAATCTTCCGGCGGACGGATCAATCCGCACAGGAGGATCTTGAACGATTCCAGCGCGAAGCGGAAACACTCCGTAAACTCGATCATCCCAACATCGTCCGCTACATCGATTCCAAAAGCACATCAGATTATTCCTATCTAACCATGGAGTATCTGGAGGGAATTGATCTATCGCGACTGATAACAGCCCAGGGAACGCTCCTGCCAAACGCGGTGGCCGTGATTGCGACTCAGATCCTGCAAGGATTGAATTATCTGTATGAACAGAGGGTCATTCATCGCGATATCAAACCATCCAACGTCATGCTATGCAGCGATGGAGTGGTGCGGCTAATTGATTTTGGACTGGCGAGACCTATCCTAAACTACGCTGAAAAGTCATTGACGCGGGCAGAGCAGTTTTTGGGAACGATTGATTATGTTTCACCTGAACAAGCGATGGAGCCAACGTCAGCCGATATTCGCAGCGATCTTTACAGCCTCGGTTGCACGCTATTCAAATTGCTGACAGGCAATGCGCCTTTCTCGAACCGGAGCTTCGATAACCCACTCAAAAAAGTCGTAGCACATGCTTTGGCTCAACCGCCAAAGTTAAGTACCCTTCGAAACGACTTACCCGCTGAATTTTGCGAATGCATCGAAAAGTTTCTCGCCAAGAATCCCTCGGATCGTTATCAGACACCAGCCGCCGCGATCATCGCGCTTGCCCCCTGGTATGAACCGAATTCAATCACCGCAATTCAGCAATCGATTCAGCCTTTAGTGCAAAAGCGACATGAAGATCTATGGCAAACCAACATAGCCGATCTACATAAAGACGCGTTTGAAAATCAACAACTCGCAAAGACCGCTCGAAGATTCCTTTTTTTCGCCCTGTTTTCAATCATCGCCCTCGTTGTTAGTTATTATTTCTTTCCGAAATCTTGGTTGTCAGGTGAAACCTCGCTTAGCAAGTCAAACTCCGGTAAGCCCGAAGTGAGGGTGATGCTTTTGGGGGAGCAAGAGTCTACAGCCGAGAGCGACTCTGCTGCCAAAGCCATGAGCAAGAATTATCTTCGCGAGGGTTATTATGTGGGTAATGAGCGAAATCTGCGAAACAAGTCCGAGCAAAAAGCTGGAGTAATTCTCAGCGATGATGTTTTCATTTACACCACCGCCGATAACGCTCCGTGGGGTACGCTGCGAAGAATGGGATGTGTGTGGACACGAGTCCATGGCCATGAACTAGAAAAGCAGGGAAAGTACGTGTATGTCGAAGAGCCTGCTGTAAGTGGGTATCTAATCCTGGAGGTGTTTTCAGAAACCGACTTCAAGGCAATCTGCTGGCGAGGTTCAGACTTTACTCTCTCCGAAGCCTTGGAAGATCCGACGAAAGGATATTTCCATAGTGTGATCGAGATGAAATGGTGGAGCACCGATACGAAGATCGCGGGCTCCGCTATCCAGCTCAATCAAGAGATTGCGGCGAACTGGCCCCGTTTTCTTTCCAAGTATGCACCACGCTGCGTTCCGGACGATAAGATTCGACAGCCACAGGATCGGTGATGATGAACGCGGTGCGGAGTATTTCATTAGCGTATCGAAGCAGTAAGGAGCTATCCCGACTGATTCGATTTGTGAATTGAATGAATTTCAAGTCACTAGAGAAATAATCGTCATCATCCGATGATTACGCCGATTTCCCCTCTTCGGTCACTTGCCATATGGTTTCATTAACAATGTCATAGGCAGTCAGCACTCCACCGAATCCACAGGCGGTATCGAGGCATTTGATATAACCACGATCAAGGATTTTGAGTGTGGACTGCGGTGTGTGGCCAACGATAGCTACTTTGCCAGAGAAATGAGGATGAGTGATATCGTCTAAAGATCCCCACAATGCATCATTGGGAAGTTGCTCATCGAGTCGTCGATTTGGAGTAAAACTTGCATGGACAAAAAAGTGATTTTCCAATTCGTATACCAACGGGAGTTGTTCCAAGAAATCTAGATGGGCTTCGGGAATGCGATCCATATCGCCTCCGTACGATTCCAAAGCAATATCGCCTCCGTTGCTCATCCAAGTGTTGTAATACCATTCATTTTTAAATGCTTGTAGCATCATCTCTTCATGATTTCCGCGAACGGCAATCACGCGATGCGTCCGCGATAGATCGATGATTCGCTGAATCACCTCAGCACTCTGTGGGCCGCGATCGATGTAATCTCCGAGAAGTATCAGAGTGTCGCCTGAGGTTAGATCAATTGAATCGACCAGCGCATTGAGAGCAGCAAGATGACCGTGAATATCTCCAATGGCAATGGTTCGATGTGGCATTCTAGTGATTTGTAATAATAGGGAAAAAGATCTACGGTTAAGTGATGAATCCCACGGAGTTTAGCTCAGTTCGATGAAACGAAAACGTCTGTCTATTTCAACTTTCCGCATTAATCGAAATCCGAGGCATCCGCAAAAGTGCGCGCTGTTCCCTCATAAGTATAGAGCATTGTCTACGGCAGAAAAAAATTATGAACCTTCTTTTAGATAACTTCATGGTTTCAGGTTATCATGTTTGAGACTGCATGGGCGCAAGCGACCTAGAGCGAATGGCGTACCGATGGATCGAGGTTTTACATGTTTCGACCAGAGAGTAACAGCAGAGGTGTGATGCTGAAATGCGAAGCGTAATTGTCGTTGCGATCTTCCTGACTATTGGCGTGACGAGTGCGGCCCAGGCGGCTGAGGAGTTGCGAAAGCCCAATATTTTACTCATCTATTCCGACGATCATGGATGGGCAGATCTCGGGATTCAAGGAGTGGATCAAGATATAAGGACACCCAATCTCGATCGACTCGCAAAAGATGGGGTGCGATTTATTCGTGGTTATTCTTCTGCACCGCAATGTGTCCCATCGCGCGCTGGGGTTCTCACGGGGCGTTATCAGCAACGCTTTGGGGTCGAGGACAATAACAAGGGGCCATTACCACTAAGTGAAGTGACTATTGCTGAGCGACTCAGGCCCGCTGGTTACATCAGCGGGTTTGTTGGCAAATGCCATCTCGATATTGGAGTCAATAAAGATGTTCCTAAGAGCGCTCGGGTCATGCTGGATCACTTACCTCACCGTCAGGGATTTGATGAGTATTTCCGAGGAGAACTACGGGAGTATTACGCTTCCCATGCGCTTGATGGATCTCCCTATGGCGATGCACCACGATTGGTGCGCGAGAATCGTTTTCGAGTCAATGTGCAGACCGAGGCTGCGTTGTCATTCCTAGATCGCCGCGAAGCGAAGGGGGATCAACCTTGGTTTCTTTATTTGGCATGGTACGCGCCGCATGTGCCGTTGGAATCGCCGGAACCGTGGTTTAGTCGGACACCGGAATCCCTACCGCTCAAACGCCGTCAAGCACTCGCTATGATCGCAGCGATGGATGATGGGCTTGGAAGGATTCGCGAAAAGCTCAAAGAAATGAAGCAGGACACCAATACCTTGATCGTCTTCATAGGCGATAACGGTGCACCATTAGGACCGGCGTGGGATGGATCCTTGAATACACCAATGGTTGGACAAAAAGGGATGCTGGCCGAAGGGGGAATTCGCGTCCCGTTCCTGGGTGCTTGGCCTGGTCGATGGCCTGCAGGGGTCCAATATGATCAACCTGTCATCAATCTCGATGTCGCTGCAACGGCCGTTGCAGCAGCCGGCTTACCAGTGGATGAAAAGTTAGATGGAGTTAATCTCACTCCCTTTGTCACAGGCGAAAAGAAAGAGCCGCCACATCGAGAATTATTTTGGCGTTGGGGTTCGCAGGCAGCTGTTTTAGAGATGCCTTATAAACTGATCAAATTGGGAAGTCGCCCACCATTACTTTTCGATATCACCAAGCCCGAGGGGGAGAATATCGAAGGAGAGCTTTCGCAGCGGATGCCCGAGACGGTTGCACGACTTGAAAAGCGATTAATTTCGTGGTCCTACGAGCTTCAACCTGCTGGACTGTCTGCCGATAATACAGCATTCAGTCGCCATCATGAGGAAATGTTTGCAGAGCATAAGGTGATTCGAGCTGATCGGATCAAGCCTTCCGCGCCACCTAACCCGACAGCAATAGATAGTGGAGCCATTCAAGGATGGATCGCTCGCAACGGAACGCTCGCGGTCAAAAAGGGCGCGTTGACTTTAACACCGGATCCTAAAATGGCCGACAACGCGCGATCCTTCTTTACGAACTCGAGATTGAGTCTGTCAGGGCCGGTTAGAGTAGTGTTGAAACTTCGAGCTGCCGATGCAGGGAATGAGATGGCGAGTATTACATGGCGAACCAAAGAAGCAAGTTTCGAGCCGCATCAGTCGGCGAGCTTCCAGTGGCCTGCGGGTGAGCAGTGGCAAGAAGTGCAAGTTGATCTGCCAGAGCAATCTCGGATTATTCATGTCCGAATCACTCCACCCAAAAATGCCAATGGAATCGAAGTTCACTCCATTGAATTTGTTGGCAAAGCAAACGAAACGCTTAGGTACAGTTTCGATGACCAACCGAAGTAGCAACCATCGTGTCGATTTAAATAACATGATGGCATGTCTGACTGACACAGAATCAAAAAGTGGAACAGTAGTTAGATTGAATATAAGTCCTTGCGAATTCGAAATGTGGAAAACGCTGTTTACTGGTTACGCAAAGTCGTACGCTACGTAAGGATAGATTCGACTGTCGCTCGTTCGACGATGATCTGGGTAAACCGTAGATCTTTTGATCATCAGAGTGCCATACCATGCCGCTGTCCGAGCGAAAACTCAACTAGCTTTCAATGGAAACTTAAAGCGAACTGAGATACGCCAGGAGGTCGGCCATTTCCTGAGCTGTTAATTGCTCTAGCAGTCCCGCCGGCATCAGCGATTGTGTTTCGAGTTTGCGCTGCGATATCTCTTCGATCGAAAGGGTACGTTTCTCGCCTGTCGAAGTGATGATGACTAATTCGTTTTCGGATTCCGATTCCAAAAGACCCGTGATCACTTCTCCATCATCCGTCATCACCAGATGCGTTTGATATTTGGGATCGATCAGTCGAGAAGGTTCGGCAATCGATTCAAATAGTTGAGACTTAGTGAGTCTGCGTCCAATCGAATCGAAGCTGGGTCCAATGCGTCCCCCTTCGTTGCCAACTTGATGGCAGCGCGAGCATTGCAAGCGACCTTGCTCTTTGTATAGACCACGTCCTCGTACCGGATCGCCGACCCACTCTTCGACTTCGCTGAAACGAGCTCCAACATGTAATCGCTTCACACGCTCCTTCTCCGGAAGATACGCTTCGAACAAACTGCTGATGATGGTATCTTTGTCCGCAGCTAAGTCTTTCAGTACTTCGGGAGATAGTACAGCGGCCTCTCCGCTTTTATGTCGCTTAGCAGCCAACGCAGCCAATTGAAGAGCGCGTTGACGCCTTTGTCCTTCCGCGATCTGCTGTTCAGGGCTAACGGTTTTAGAATTATTTGCATCGATCTCAGTAGCAGTGTCGATGAGTTGCTGCGAGAGAGTTGTCAGTTCATGATCCGAATTGCTGGGAGTTTCAATCGTTGGTCGTTTTAACTCGTTGATCCACTGTGCGATTAAGGCAACCGCTTCGAAATCAACTTCTCGGGAACCGATATGCGGCATTCGGCCCACTGAAGAAGATGCCATTCGGTAGAGCAAGATACTGCGAGCAGGTTCGCCCGGTTCGACGATCTTTGCCTCATTGAGTCCAAAGGATCCCTTTTCAGGAACCTTCGAAATCATCTTTGTTTCTTCCAGCGGGTCGGGCCTCCGCACAATGATGGCGACGCCGGTTCCAGCACCAAACTGATGACAGTGAGCGCAGTTAACATGCAGATATGATCGAGCACGATCGTCAACGGACGCATCCGCATCGCGTCGTAGAGCAACACGTACACATTGGTCTGCGGGGATCGGTTCCTGTTTGGCATTTAATGTGTTCACAAAACCAAGTTTCTGTAATTGAACCCACGTCGAATCATCACCCCTCACCGGTTGATGCAATTGCTCAGGTGTGAAAGCGAGAGTCGTTTCTGGCCATGGATTGTGGCATTGGAAACACTCGGTTCGACTATGGACTCGCCAGCGTTTCATCGAATCGCTATCTACAATCAGTTCCTTTCCCTCACGCGGCGCGAGTTCCGCATCGGTTTGCTCCTGGTTCCAAATGTAGCTGTAGCCATACCATCGCGATCCATCGAAGTGCAAGAGTTGCGTTTCAAGCAAACGATCCTGCCAACGAATCGACTTGGCTAGAACCGTCCCGGCGGGATAATGCAAGCGACTGCTGAACATCGCCATATTCGTAAGAGGCTGCGGTGCGTCGTAGACAGTGACTTGTGAATCGTTGGGCAAGCCAAGATAATGTTCTGAGGTTGCTCCATCTTGCCACATAGGATGATTGATAGAGAAGCGAATCACTCCCTCAGCGGGTAACTGATTCGGAGTAGATTGAAAAAGCCCAGTCTCACTCAATCGTCGCGGGAACGACTCACTCTCGATCTTCTGCTCTTGGTAACGATCGTTGGCAACCATACGATACAAGGTTGTGTTGTTGAGATGATTGACAACAAGGGGTTCGCCATTGGCATCTGGTTCGAAAGCGATGATGCGCAGCGTACTGCTGGCGATCTCGCGCTCTGATTGGGATTGATCCAGCGGTATTGCCCAAACTCTACCTCCGACCCAATCGCCAAACAGATAGTGACCGGTAAGTGATTCGAGACGGTTGCCGCGATAAACGAAACCACCGGTGATCGAAGCCGCTTCGGCATGTGATAATGCGACCCATGGGGGAGTGATAGGTGATGGGCCAAGTGGTGATTCGCTCTGAATGAGTTCATTCCCTTCACGGACACTCCAGCCATAGTTTCCACCACGTGTAACGCGGTGAATCATTTCCCATTTTTCCCAACCGACATCTCCGACGATCAAGCTATCGGTCGCTCGATCGATCCCCATGCGCCATGGATTTCGAAAGCCAAAAGCCCAAACTTCTTTTCGTGCCGTAGGAATATCGAGGAATGGATTATCCTCGGGAATGCGATAGGGTTTTTCTTTCGTCGCGTCGCGGACATCAATTCGCAAGATGCTCGACAGCAAATCGGAGATGTCTTGCCCTGTCTTCAAGCGATCCGGCGGACTAGGTTCGGTGGCATCACCCGTGCTGATCAAAAGGCAGCCGCTGTTATCAAACAAAAGGTCACAACCGTTGTGTCCGCCTGCAAGCCAATGAATGATCGGTAGCTCCGATTGAAGATCAATTTTTGGAATCGTATCTCCCACAACCCGAAAACGAGAGATGCGTGTTCCATCGTCCAGCGGCTTGCCTAGTTTGCTGGAAAACATCATGCAGATGTAGATAAAACGGTTGGTGGCGAAGTTAGGATCCAGTGCGATCGAATAGACATCTTGAACTCCGTCGCTTCGCTCTGGATCAAATGACTTGAGTTCTTTCTTTAGGTCAACTGCGAGATCTGCCGTATCGAGAGTTTCATCAGCTTTAAAACTCCAAATCTTTCCGTGCAATTCACAAACCAAGTAGCGTTTCAATTCGGGTGACCAGCGGACTTGCATCGGTTCGTCGAATTTCAGGTTCGGAAAAGCGGGAACTAGCAAGAAAGGATTTGGAGCCTCCGGCGTACCATGGATTCGTGACGTAGTCCATGGCTTACGAGTCAGCTCTACCGCAGGTTGATCTTCCTCACCGCGCAGTGGTGAAGCAGGTAAAGAGAACCCAATGATCGCTATGCAAGTTCCGAGAGAAAGCAGCAGCTGGCGATGAAACGAGGGCAAGCAGTATCCGGCGATCATGGCATGTCCCATTTGTGTACGAGCGAAAAGGCCTAAACTGCACGAGGAGCGAATTGCGGAGATCCAAGCCCGCCGAAGAACCATTATGGTAGCTCTTTTATTTCGGGAATTCATTTTGAGGGACAAAATCCCTTAAAAAGAGTTGTCAGTCCGGAAAACAAACCGAAAGAAGTTATTCGTATCGGATCAATGTGGATGGGCCCAGCAGGGTATAGATCTCTTTTTCAAAAAGCGATCTCTCGACATCACCTCGGATAGTGAGTTCATAGGTTTGACTGGTAATGTTTTTTACCGTGTAGTGGGCGATCGGGTAACGTCGCATCAAGCGAATGACTTCCATGCTATGTACGACTTTTCCGCTTTCTGTCGGATACTCGATCGGCTGACGTCCTTCGAGGCCTACGAGGATTCGGCGGCCTTCGATGATTTCCAAAGCGGCAAAGTCACCAGTACGATAACGCAATAGTGGAAGAAATGGATTGCGTCCACCAGTAAGGGTGATTTCCCCTCGCTCTCCAGGCTGGCAAGGGCGATCGTTATTGTCGAGGATTTCGACGTAAAGATCATGGGATAAAATGCGGTGGCCATGTTTGTTTCTCGCGGCGATGATACCTGCTTCGGTCATTGCATAGAGATCGATAACCGGACAGCGATACTTTTGTCGTAAGTGCTCCGCATAGCCATCGGTCAAATGCATGATGCTTGAAACGATCGCTTGCGGAGCATGATCGACGTCGATCTGTTCCATCGCTTTGAATGCGATAGGATCACCCAGCCAGATCGGTGCTTTCCACTGATTGATGTATTCGGCTCGATGGTCGGGCGACCGCCATGTTGTTGGATCAAGATTAACGCGAATGCACCCAGCTTCTTCGAGGAACGCTACGACGATTGCGGTCGTCGTTGCTTCAGGGAAAGCAGCAAGGTTCATGATCGCAACACGATCCGGCCCACGCAGAAGTTTCAATCCATGTAATTCGCTGAGTGCGTATTCGATCAGAGGTACTCCGCAAGCAGCAGAGAACGGATGATGGGCTGTACGCGTTGGATAACCGGTCGTGCCGCTGCTGGAGAACGTGATTAGTTCATCCAGTGGCATATCATCAGGCACGAAATCCCAAACTTGCGGTGCTAGATCTTGACGCGAGCAACTCGGTAGATCGGCGAACTGCGTACCTGGTCGTGAGCGTTGGCGATAAAAAGGAACTTCCCTTAGGCAATGTTCGATGTATTGAGCCAGCCAGTTGGGAGGATCAAGCGATTCGGGATAGCGAGGGGCGAATAATTCGCGATGGAATTTATGAACGAGCTCAAGCCCTTGGTGATTGAGTTGCTCGCCATTGGGCCAATTCCAAATGGGAGCATTCGCATGTTGCCTCATTTGATGCAAGAACTCACGGCCTGCGTGAGATAAAATCGGAAACCGTTCCTGTTCGGAAAGTTCGGGGTGCATGTTATTACACTCTTGCTTTTACAACGTAATCGTCATTCACCGTAACGGCTGGCTGCCTCTTGAGCCTTGGCAGCGGCCATTGCTTCGCGAATCTCGCGCGCACGTTTCTCCGCATCGGCAGTTTCCTGCAGTATGCGTTTGCGTTCAATACTGTTGAGCGAAGCGAGGCGATCGGATGCTGTCGCCAACGATTCACCTTTCGGTCGTAGACCTATACGACTGAGGCAAAATCTTGCAAATTCCTCGCGGCGATCAGGGTCGGAAATGGTATGCTCCGTTTTGACCAGCATCGATAATCGCAACAAGCCATCGCTCCGCAAGAACAGCCAAGTTGCTTTCGCCCATTCAGGTCGCTCTAAAAACCAAGGGTCATGAAACAGCCAAACAGCGACGCTCAGCAGACCTAGAAAGCGAATTAGCTTAGGGTTAGTTTGGGTTTCTTGAAGCGTCTTAAAAAAAATGTTGTCGTCGATAGGATTAGCTGAGCCAAAGTCCCGAAAATGATCTGCGATAATCGCGCTGACAACGTGGCTGCCACGCTCGGCGGCGGCGACTTGGATAAACTCTTCTGGGCATTCGCTCAATCGCCGCAGTAGGCTTGCTAAATCCGGTCCCTCTTTATCCATCGAGGTTCCCCTTTATTTCTTCTTCGAATGATATTGGATATGGCTGAAGTTTCGTGCGAACTGCACCAAGTCCGTCATGTTGGTGACGATGGCAACGGACCAACCATCTTGCTGCATTCGTTCAATGTATTCACGAGTCTTCACATCTCTTTGCGAGTAATAGCTGCTAAGTTGCAGTACATAAGTTCCCCCGCCACCGCATATTTGAATAGCCTCTTTAGCAACATCCCAGCCAAGTCGATTACTCCCTGTCTCATTGAGTATGTGGAAGATATCGTTGTCGCTGACAATCAAGATGTGGACCGGGCGTCGCAATTTAGTTTTGTCGTTGAATGTTTCCGCTAAGCGATGGATTCCAAAGGAATAGCCTGTGCCAAGATAATTCATCATCATCTTCATCACATCATTCGAATTTCGTTCGAAGTCATCCGTTGATACGGTCGTGCCTGGTTCGCCCGACAAGACGACTTTAACTCGCGCACCGGCCCTTAGTGCTGAGAGACTAATGATGGTACCAGCTAAGATCGGATAAGAAAAAATACGAGCAGGATCTTGCATCGATCCACTGCAATCCACGCCAAGATAAAGATCTAAGGGAAGGAGTTGCTGCTCATTACCTTGACTGACGCCAATCATCCGCTCGCGCGTGGTGACGCCAGGTATCACGACAGGACTGGTGGTCAAAGTACTGACCCAATCGATCGAATCAATATCGCTTGATGGATCCCACAGATCGAGGCCTTCAGGTAAGGGATCGGAGGCTTTGGTCTGGATGGTGGAAGGGAAAGGAATCAGGTGAGGTATGGCTCGTTCGCGATAGTATTTCGCAGCGATCTCTCGATCGCTGAGCTTTGTTCCTGAAGCTTTTAGTATCTCAGCGTAAGTGAATGGGTCACGGAAGTTCTTGGTCGATTTACGTCCGGAATCCTTTCCAGAAACTCTTCCTCCTCTTCCCTCGGGTGATTCATTGATTTCAATGGGATCAAGCCCGTTGAGTTCAGGGTCTTCGCTGGGATGAATTGGTCCATCCGGTTCATCATCGTCAAACTCCGTAAGTCCATCTGGAGTTCCACCGTCACCTGCTTGCAGTGTATCGCACCAAATACGTTTTGCGTTCTTATTCTTTTCTGCTTCGGTATTCACATAGGGCAGGCAGAGGCAAGCGAATCGACCAGCGCCGCGCAGCCAATCCTTGGAATAGACTCGAAGCAAGCGAGAGCCGAGCCAGGCATCTTGGTCGATACGTGGATCAATGCGGTCTGTGGTAAGCGTTTGAGCATCCAGGCTCCAGAGTATCTCGTAGATCCGCATGTAGAACTGCCAAAGATCCGATTTTCCAAAGTCCTTCTTCAAGGCTCGATAGACACCTGCTATGTCAAGACCTCGAACCCTTTGCAGATGATCATTAATGAGCAAGTCAGAATAGAGGTTTGCAACATAGGGAGTGTAGGACTCAACTCCAGGAAGACCACGTCGGATATTTGCGATCAACCTAGCATTGTCGATTAAGTCGGCTGGACAGTAGACGTGATGGCCGATTTCATGTGCGAGAATCTCTCTGCCAAATGCCTGTAATCCATCAGCTTGAATCTGCCGTAGACTGATCACGACGGAGTGGTCCTTTAGGCGGATCATCGCAAAGCTTCCGCTAAGGCTTTCGCGTTTTTCATCCTCCTTGGTAAAGCACCACATAGGATCATGCAATTGAACAAAGGGACTCCAGTCACTGAGTGCCTGGGCCCACTGCTTGCGCCACTCTTCCTGCAAATCCAGAAGCGACTTGTCTTTAGGAGAGTGGTTCATGAGAATCGCTTTGCGTACAGAAAAATGTGGAAGGAGTCGGAGATGGTGACGGCGAGTGATTTGCCGTCAAACGCCTGGCTTGTAAGTCCTCCTAGGTTACAAGGTAATGCTTCACAGCCCGTCCAGTTCAGGATTCCTTTACTATCGATTTGTGGCGAGGAAACCGCAGATGGTTTGTCGGCCTCAATCGTCCCGACCCTTTGCAGCGAATGCCCAAACCGATCGATGACGAGTTTATAAAACGTTTTGGTCTCGCTCACGTAAATCTGGCCGCGATGGATGAGTACTTTGGGAGGTTCCAGGAAAAGACCTCCGAAACCTCGAAAAGCACCACAGATACCAACTTGCTCTACCTTCTGTTTGCGTCTTGAATCCTGACTCAGCAATTGCGCCCAAGGATCGGACTCAAGTTCCGTCAGCCAATTGCGAATACTATTCTCGGGCACGGAATCTTCGATCTGAAAAACAGTGCGGATAAGGGGTAATTGCAATTGTTTCGCTAATGCGAGCGCGGGCAAGCGATAATGTGCCATACCCGAGGTCCACGCGAGTAACTTTCCTAGCTCAAGAAGTTGCTGTGGGTTCTCACAACGGTTGCTTGTTCTCTTAATCGCACCAAGCCAACGCTCTGCGACTCCGGATGATTCCATCGTCAAAGCGAGTACAGCATTGCTGAGGCTACCGGCGATTCGGCGCGGGCTGCGCGATAAAATATTCGCACAATTCGGTAAGATATCTTTCCAGAGTTCCAATAAAAAAAGCGAGCTCCCCGATTCAGAAAAATGACCCGCTGCAAAAAGGTCAAGGCTGACGTCATAGAGCTCAAGCAAGGTGACCCGCGATCGTTCTTCGGCAACATGATGAACGGAGTCGACAATGGGAGCGATCACTGAAACGATGTGAGAACTCCAAACTTGTGGATCAACCTTGACCCCTGCGGCTCTTTTCCGCTGAAATTTAGTATTGAGGATCTCGCGCAAGTCCGTGAGCAATTCAATCATGGGCGCGGAGAGCGAAATCTGCTCGTTCATCGTTCCCACCCTCTCTCAAAGAATTTTTTGCTCACCATCATTCAACTCTTACCATCACTCGCTTCGTCGTCCTGAGTTTTACTGTTTCCAGGTTAACCAGCGCAGATAATTCGTATAGCGCTGATGGAGATATTTCAGCTTCAGTACATCGTCATACATGTAGCCATAAAATTTACGCGAATCGCTCCAAGATTTGAGCACTCGCTCGATTTCGACAAGTCGTTTTCGTACTTCTTCTTTCGAGAGTCCATCGAGGCCTTTGTTGAATTGTTCGCTCATTTTGCCAACGGGATCGTCTTTGTCTAATTGCAGACGGTCGTACTCGGCACAGGACATATCAAACATGCGACGGATCCAAGCAATCTTATCGCTACGGTAAGCGGCGTTATCGGCTGCTTCGAAGAAGGGGCAGTCGGGATCTTGCACCAGTTTATCATGGAGCACAAACGGCAGGATTTGTCGAAGATCTTCTAGTTCAACTTGGTTTCCCCCACGGAAGTAAGCTAAGGCTTTAACGAAGCTGAGTGTGGTCATGATGGCTCGGACCGAGATGCCGTTTTTGGTCTGCGCGCCAATATCCTTCAATTTATCTTTACCGGTCTCGGCTCCGGTGACGAGATGCCAATCGAGGCCTGCCAACTTAATCGTATCTTTGGTTTTATATTCGAACTGAGTTGCCGCTGATTCTGAGTATTCGAGTTGGCTGGCGAAAAACTCGAATCTTCGCATGATGGTGCTAGGTATAGGAAGGGCACGAATCTGTTTATGAACTTGGTTGAACTCTTCCTCGGTAAAAACGATTTCCTCTGGAATCATTTCCTCAGGACGGATGCCCGATTCGATACGTTCGAGAAGGTCACCCAGAAAGCGACAGTTGAAATGGAGAGCTTTCACTACGATATCGATTCGATCCCGCAGAGCTTCAATCACCTGATAAGTACCACCTCCTGCATCATCGTTGGCGGTTAAATACCAAGCAGCATCCGGGCATTCGTAGGTTTGATCGTAGAGCTCGGCATAGTTGTCGGACATTAAGGTTAACAAGGCAGATTGGGTGCGCGTTGGAATGCGATTGTATTCATCGATGATCTTGACTCTCATTCCTAACCATTTGCGCCAAGCGATACCGATCTGATCGATGCTTTGCGCTTTGATGAGATCCGCAGGTAACGGATTGCCAAGCAAGTCGGCGATGGTCATTTGAGGTTGCCCTTTTTGGATCGCGCGACGAACTTCGCGGATCGGGTAACCTGCAAGGATTCCCATGAGAACAGCGCTGGAGGTTTTTCCGCGACCAGGTCCACCGACTAAAAGACATTTCGCGCGAACCGCAAAAGCCAAAAGTGGCATCAGTACGAAACTGCAATAACTCTGGCCCGAGGGAAGGATGACATTGTTGCCGCGATCACCGAAAGGAAAGACCTGTGGAGCACCTTCATTGTACTCGATGTCGTAGAAGGGGCTGATGATGGCATGGTTGATAATCCAGAAGTAGGCTTGACGCAGTTTCTCATCGAGCGAAATCGCTGCTTTGGAATCCGACTCCTGTAGATTGACTGGCCCGCGGTAGAGATCGGCTATGTCGAATTCCCGTACGGTTTCTTTCGGATTGGGATTGGTAGGGGCAGCCGATACACGTTTGAAGAAGTTCGACATCATAAGAGGGATCTCCGCGGATTGAAAAGGTTCGTTGCAGTATACAGCCATTTGACTGGCCGCTGAAAGAGACTGCGAACGCCGCTTTGGGACCTATTGGAGAAAGAGAAACAATATTACCTTCTATTTTCAGCTATCGAAATTTTGGATTGCACCCACGGGTAGACCGACTAGTATCTTGCAGGAGATGTAAAAAAAGAGTCTGATCGTATCAGCAAGGTTCAACGAATTATCGCTATTTTTTGACGATTGTTTTACATGACTATTCTGGAAGCTATCGCATCAGTTTTTGGAATCGCCTGTGTGTGGCTGGTGGTGCGTCGCAATCATTGGTCGTGGCCCATTGGGTTGATTCAAGTGATTTTGACGGCGATCGTTTTGTGGGATGCGAAGTTGTATGCGGAAACAGGTTTGCAGATCGTATTTGCCTTTTTACAGTTTTACGGTTGGTATGAATGGCTCACAGCGCCGGTCATAGGCGATGAGGAATCTCTAGCTAGAAATCGCGTTGATTTGCTGGGTGAAGGGGCAAAGATCAAGGTCGAGCGTTTGACAAATAAGAATCTATTTGTTTCGGTATTGATGACCGTGTTGATGACCGTTGTGTTTGCCTCATTGCTTATCTTATTTACTGATGCCAAAGCACCGATCGTCGACTCGTTGCTCGCATCGGCGAGTCTCGTAGCCCAGTACTTGTTGGCTCGACGATATCTGGAGAATTGGGTTTACTGGATTTTGATTGATATCGTATCGATCCCCTTGTTTGCCTCGAGATCTTTGTACTGGTTTTCAGGACTGTATGTTATTTTTCTCGTTCTAGCCATCCAAGGTTTTCTCTCTTGGAGAAGATGGGCTGATACAGCCGATGAGCAAGTGGAAGTTGCGCGATGACCATTGGAATGACCCTTGGGAAATACGCACCTTTGCATTTAGGTCATCAGTACGTGATCGAAAGATCGCTTGCTGAAACGGATCATACGATCGTCATGATTTATGATTCTCCGGAACTTGATATTCCTCCTTTACAAGTTCGTTCGCAGTGGCTCAGAGATCTTTATCCGATGGCTGAGGTGATCGAGGTGTGGGATGGACCGACGGAAGTTGGTTTGACTCCGGAGATTACTGAGCGTCACGATGAGTATTTAAAGCGGCGTATGGGTGATCGTGGTATTACTCACTTTTATTCCAGCGAGCCTTATGGAAGTCATGTAAGTCTTGCGCTGGGGGCGATCGATCGTCGCGTGGATGTAGATCGCGAGCGATTCCCTATTTCAGGAACAGAGATTCGCAAAAACTTATTTGCGAATCGGCATTTTCTTTCGCCTCGTGTTTATCGAGATTTGATCACACAGGTGGTTTTTCTGGGGGCACCATCGACTGGGAAGACGACGATCGCAGCGGAACTGGCAAAAAGATTCAATACGGTTTGGATGCCTGAGTACGGTCGGGAATATTGGGAGAGTCATCAAGTCGAAAGACGACTTACTCCGGTGCAGTTAGTCGAAATCGCTTTGGGGCATCGGGACCGGGAGGAGGAATGGATCAAGGATGCGAATCGGTTCTTATTTATCGACACGGATGCGACTACGACGATGCAGTTCTCGCTTTATTATCATGAGGTGGTTTCTGCCGATTTGATTCGAATGGCGGACGAGGCGCATAGACGTTACGACGTGGTATTTTTGTGCGATACCGATATACCCTACGATGACACCTGGGATCGCTCTGGCGAAGTTTCTCGAGAGGTGATGCAGCGGCGTATCGTAGGTGACCTTTTATCGCGAAAAAGACCCTTTCATGTTCTCTCCGGTAGTCTCGATGCACGCTGCGAAAAGGTGGAGAAGGTATTGCAGCATTTTAAGAAATTTGCGGTCTAGAGCTTCGATCGTATGATCGTCTGCCGCATGGATTCCGTAGCCTGAATAGTCATTTTCTTTTTCGTAGCTAGAGTACTCTTCTAACGATCGTGATGTCTGAGTAGGATGGCAGAGATATCACAACGATTTGTCGATGGTCGCATATTCTATGGGAATGAATGAAACACGATTTAACGAGATATGAACTGCTCGATTTCGGCCGCGGTCGGAAATTGGAGCGTATTGGCGGAGTCGTGTTGGATCGTCCTTGTCCAGCAGCGGATTTCAAAGATCGTGAGCAGCCTTCGCTGTGGCGCGAAGCGGATGTGTCGTACGACTTGAAACCTCGCGCTGGCTGGAGCGGCATCGATCACATACCTGAATCATGGAAGGTTGAGTTGGCTGGTGTAGGTATGCTTTTGCGACCAACACCTTTCGGCCACATTGGGATTTTTCCGGAGCAGGAAGTAAATTGGCGCTGGATGCAATCGTTGATGGGTGAATCAGAGGCAAAGCCGATTCGTTGTTTGAATCTGTTTGCTTACACAGGTGCTAGTTCCCTAATTCTTGCGAAGCTTGGGTGTCACGTAACGCATGTGGATGCATCGCGTCCGACGATTCAGTGGGCGCGAGATAATGCGGCCCATAATGCTTTGGATGGCAAGCCGATTCGTTGGATTCAGGAAGACGCAAGCCGATTTGTGGAGCGGGAGATTCGAAGAGGCAACCGTTACGAAATGGTCTTGCTCGATCCTCCAACGTATGGCCACGGGCCTAAAGGTGAGTCGTGGGATTTCGATCGTGATATTCAAGGTTTGCTCGAATCGGTATTTGAAGTGCTCAGTGATGATGCGAAAGCTGTGTTGTGGACAGGTCACTCGGAGACCGAGTCGCTTATGCCGCTGATGAAGTGTGTTGCGGACCGAGCGCACGAGCTGGCGCTTCGGCCGCAGCGGATCGAGCGTTCGACGTTAAGCGATTTGGCAGAACGAAAACTCGATTGCGGTTTCCGGATTCGCTGGACCAGCCAGCGCGTTTCTGGGATATAGCTTTTGACCGACTGCTTACGAGTGTTGATGGGATGTGTAACTTCCCAGGGAAATCACCTCGTATCGGCACTCTCTTAAAATGCTTGCCGAGATGATAAAATCCAATGGATATGGAGATGCGACGTTCACCTTGCCATCGCTTGGTTCCAGGGTGCTTACGACTGTTTGGCGTGTTAGCAGAGTAGAGCGACCGATACCGTGTATTTGTACTATACCGATCACTTCGAGTTGCCACTTCCTGAAGGGCATCGTTTTCCGATGTCCAAGTATCGTTTGCTGCGTCAGCGGATTGCTGAGGACCTGCGGCACCAGGAGGATCTGCTGTTGGTACCACCGGCAGCGACCGATGAGCAACTGGAATACGCGCACGACGCGGACTATGTTGCGAGAGTACGCGATGGATTGCTCAGCGATGCAGAGATTCGACGCATCGGTTTTCCATGGACCCCGGCAATGGTGGAACGATCTCGGCGCAGCAGTGGGGCAACTTTGGCTGCCGCACGCACCGCTTTGGCGTATGGTATTTCAGCGAATCTGGCAGGTGGTACGCATCATGCGATGACAGCCGCTGGTGAAGGATACTGTGTTTTTAATGATGCGGCGGTGACGATAAGAACACTGGTGGCTGAAGGGCTGATTCGTCGAGCGGCGGTGATCGATTGCGATGTGCATCAAGGAAATGGTACGGCGGAGATCTTAGGTAACGATCCGCATGCATTCACATTTTCGATTCATGGAGAGAAGAATTTTCCACTGCGCAAGATGGCCAGTCATCTCGATATTGATTTACCTGATGGAACGACAGACGAGGCTTATCTATCGCAACTATCGCGAGGGCTCAGTGAGGTATTTTTAAATGGCCCTTACGATTTGGTGATTTATCTAGCCGGCGCCGATCCTTTCGAAGGAGATCGGCTCGGGCGACTGAAGTTGACCAAGCCTGGCCTATTGGCTCGAGATGAAATGGTTCTCGATGAATGTACGAAAAGATCAATTCCAGTGGCTATTGCGATGGCCGGTGGTTACGCTCCCAACGTCAACGACATTGTTGATATTCATGCGCAGACGATCGCCGCGGCGAGCCAGCGAGCGAGTTATTGAATACTCGATCGTATTGTCGAAGCAATACGGTTGCTGTTGTTTTGCTCCATCGTTTAACTAAGACTTGCAACCGATGGAAAAAGCTGCATACATCCGGAGATGGTGTGGTGTTTTCATGCATCAGTCTCCTGTGACCTATTATCACAGGGGAAGGCTAGTGCATGCTCAGCGCAGCGGCTCTCGTGCTCGAATCGCGGGAGTTGCTTAGTGGATTCAGTCATTGCGTCCAACGCAATAGCTTGAACCGGAAAAGCGAATGAGTGATTGCTGACCGGTTTGCAGAGGTATTCGAGCACGAGCACGAGCTCATTGCCCGATTACGAAACCGTCCCTTGCTTTAACTGTTCGCGCACGTCCATCAGGGCGAAGCCGAGCAGATTCTGCCCCTTCCATTTCTGCGGATCACGGGCTTCCGGATCCTTAGCTGCCATGCCAATGCCCCAAATGTTGTCCGTGGGACTCGCTTCGACGATAACCTTATCACCGGTGCTGAGTAGGAAGTTCTTCAGCGCTTCGTTCTGACTGAACTTCGCATAGTTGCCTTCGGTCACGATCCGACGAGCGTTTTTCGTCCAAGTGTCTTGGACAAAGTGTTTCACTTGTCGACCGATCGCTTTTGCTTTTTCTGGCCGATGTTCCAGCATGATGCGCTGCAGTGCATCTTGGTCAGCAAACAGTCGTGCCTTAGAGGCCATCATCCAGTGCTCGGCAGTTGGATAATGATCGCCATTTACTTCAAACGATGCCAGATAAAATTGGCTGAGGCAACTCTGAGTTACTTTTCCAGCAGGATCGGGTTGATGACCCCAGAACAGCAGATAATCAAAATGCTCGCCGTTGTGGCAACGTGCGCGAAGTGTATTGACCGTAAGCATAAGGCGTCTTGTAGCGAATAAGAGGTGGAGTTGCGATGCATTTTCGGGAACATGCTCTTCAAGACACAGCAGAAAGGCATTCGTTCACGGGGAATGTTAACGGGCTCATGATTCGCTCGGAAACTACGGTATAAATATACAGTTCAGGAATGCGTATTTGCTTGGTAGTCGAAGCTGTTTCGGTGTATGCTTTAAGGTGGCCGTTAGACCTTGCGTCGAATGGTTCGGTGACGATCGTTCTTCGTCGGAATTTGAGTTTGAAATTTGGCTCAGTTCAGTCCACCCTCCTTCCCTCCGAATTGACTCCTTCCCCATGGTTTCCTTATGACGACAAATTCGATGATTCGGCTACTGGCGCTGGTCATGCTGGGATGTGGCACGAGTTGGTCGCTGGCAGACGAATCACCTGATTACTCAGCGAAGATCAAACCGATACTTCGCGCTCGCTGTTTCGCTTGTCATGGTCCTCTCAAACAGGAGTCGGGCCTTAGACTCGACACAGCGGCCTCCATTCTTCAGGGAGGAGATTCGGGCGCGGCGATCAAGGTTGGTGATTCCGCTGCGAGCTTCTTGATCGCGCGGATCATTGCTACCGACATCGAGCAACGGATGCCCCCTGAGCATGAGGGTGAAGTTGTACCAGCATCCGAAGTTGAACTTTTAAAGAAATGGATCGATGCGGGAGCGGCCGCGCCGGCTAACGAACAACCAGAGCCTGGACCTGAAGATCATTGGTCGTTTCGCCCTGTACAGCGGCCCGAGGTTCCGGTGATCACGTCGGCAACTGGGGCGATCTCAACGATTGCTCTAAGTCCGGTCGATGCCTTTGTCCTGAAGTTGTGCCAAGAGCAAGGCCTGGAAGTACAAAAGATTGCCAAGCCGGAGATCTTGCTGAGAAGGTTGTATATCGACTTGATCGGCCTGCCACCTCCGCCGGAGGAATTCGATCATCTTCCTCAGGAATTCGATTTGACCTGGTATTCGCAACTCGTCGAACGATTGCTCAACGATCCTCGCTATGGTGAACGCTGGGGTCGGCATTGGATGGACGTGTGGCGCTACAGCGATTGGTGGGGACTGGGCGATCAATTGCGAAATAGTCAGTTGCACATCTGGCATTGGCGAGACTGGATCATCGAATCGCTTAATGAAGATATGCCCTACGATAAAATGATCCAGTTGCAGTTGGCTGGCGATGAGATCGAGCCAACCAATATGAGCCAGCTTCGAGCCACCGGCTTCCTCGCAAGGAATTACTTTCTTTTCAATCGCAATCAATGGATGGATGACACGGTCGAGCATGTGAGCAAGTCGATGCTCGGTTTAACCATGAACTGCGCAAAGTGTCATGATCATAAATACGATCCGATCAAGCAAACGGACTTCTATCGGATGCGAGCCATCTTCGAGCCTTATCACGTCAGATTGGATCAGGTGGAAGGGGAAGTCGATTTAAATCGCAATGCGATTCCCCGAGTATTCGATGGCTTGCCGGATCTTCCGACCTATCGGTTTGTACGCGGTCAGGAAAACAGTCCCGATAAATCTCAAGTTATTCCTCCTGGTGTCCCAGAGTTTTTCAAGGATGCAAATTACACGGCAACGCCAGTCTCCCTTCCGCCGGTCGCTTGGCAACCAGCGCGCCAACCTTGGGTCGCTAAGGATCGCATAGCTGCTCAGGCGGCCAAGGTCGAAAGCGTCGAGAAAGAATTGTCTGCCGCTCGCAACCGTTTGCAAGAAGCTGAAAAGCAGCAAGCCGAAATGAAACTAGCTGCAGCGAACAGTGATGGAAAAGCAGAACCAGTAGAAGAGAAGGAATTGCTGCACGATACATTTGCGACACTCGATGAATCTAAGTGGCAGATCTTCGGTGGCGACTGGAAGCATGAGCCAGGTAAGCTGCAACAACAGATGGATGGGATGATGCGCAGCGCTTTGCGCTGGAAAGGGGAAGCGCCTCGCGATTTCGATGTGACCATTCGTTTCACGTTGCATGGTGGAAGCGTTTACCGAAGTCTGGGGCTCACCTTCGACTGTTCTCAAGAGAACGCTTTGGGAGCTGCTACGCCATCAGACAGTGAGCAAATGGTTTACATCAGTGCCCATGCTCCTGGGCCCAAGGTTCAAGGTTCCTTCCAGCAGGGAGGTGCTTACCAATATCCCGATGCCGCTCGCACACCGAGATCTGTCGAGTTGAATCGAGTGTATACGTTTCAAATTCAGGCGCGAGGCGACTTGATTAATGCTCAAGTCGATGGCGAGCCTGCTTTGGCTTGGCGCACGCCGTTAGCGCGGCGAGACGGCTTCATGCAAATTACAACCTTTGATGCGATGGCAAGTATTCATGAAGTTACCATCAAGCCTCTTTCACCGAAAACGGTTTTAAGAGAACCGGGAGGTAATGCGGCGCCGGGTAGTGAAGAATCAGTCAAGCAGTTGCAGTTGGAAGTTGCGATTGCAGACACAGCTCTGAAGGTCGCGCAAGCCGAGCTGCGCAGTCTGGAGTTTCGAGATGCAGCGATGAAGGCAACTTGGAATCGGGAGGATTACGAAGCAGCGATCCTTGTTGATGCTGGCGCTGCGAATCCCGACGAGAAAGCGAAGCTGGAAGCGACCGAGAAGGTAGCAATTTCCGAAGCGGTTAAGCGCGAGCGTGAAACGGCCCTGGCAAAAGCGATTCAAACCGAAGCGACTGCTGAGCTGAATTTATTCAAGGCGAATAAGGATAAAAAAGAAGCGGTTCAGAAAGAGTTAGACGCAGCTAAGCAGGGGGTCGCTAAAGCCCGCGAAACGCTGGAAATGCCTGGAGGCGACTATACAAAATTAACGGGTGCTCAGTGGACTCCCACCCGTTTTTTCAACTCAGGCGTCGATGATCCCAAGGTCGAATTCCAGAAGGTTAGCACCGGGCGGCGACTCGCACTGGCGAAGTGGATTGCCAACAAATCGAATCCACTTACGGCTCGAGTGGCCGTCAATCAGATATGGTCACGGCATTTCGGTGAGCCATTGATGCCCAATGTTTTTGATTTTGGCATGAAAGGTCCCGCACCTCTTCACCACCAATTAATCGATTGGCTTGCAGCCGAATTCATGGATAACCAATGGAGCATGAAGCATCTTCATCGCGTCATTGTGATGAGTGAGCTTTATCGGCGAAGTTCCTCGCTGGCAGGTATGGAAAGCAATATGGCAAAGGATCCGGATAATCGTTACCTATGGCGTCGATTGCCGATCCGTGTGGAATCGCAAGTGGTACGAGATTCCATCTTGTCACTGGCAAATGTTTTAGATGAACGTCGCGGTGGCCCGCCGGTGATGCCAGGTGAGCAACCGGATTCAAAGCGAAGGAGTTTGTACTTCTTTCATTCCAATAACGAACGAAATCTTTTCTTGTCAACATTCGATGAAGCGCTCGTCAAGGAATGCTATCGACGCGAGCAGAATATTATTCCACAGCAGGCTTTAGCGCTGAGTAACAGTCGGCTTGTGCTGGACTCGGTTGCGCTAATCGAAAAGCGATTGTCGAACGATACGATGCAAGATGAAGAGTTTATTCGGCGTTCGTTTCTGGTTTTGCTCGGTGTCGTTGCCGATGAAGCGATGGTAGAAGCGAGCAAGAAGGCGATGGAGCAATGGGGTAAGTTGCCGGACGGTGGAGGTGGTCAGGGAGTGAACTATTCACCTCGGTCGCTGCTGGTTTGGTCGTTACTCAATCATAACGATTTTGTAACCATGAGGTGATGTGGTTGGGATCGCTGGATTGTTCGAGGTGGTTAAGGTCTAAGGAAGACGATAAGGCGAGTGAGAGCCATGAGTTCACGACATAGCAATCAGTGTGGTTGTCCGAGTAGTCCATCGCAGATGGGCCGTCGCGGTTTTCTAGCGGATGTTGGTCTAGGATTTACTGGACTTGCGCTGTCGGCGATGTTGCAGCGGGATGGTTTCTCAAAGGATGCACAGTGGCAGCCGCCCGATGGTAAGCCACATTTTGCGCCGAAAGCGAAGAGTGTCATTTGGCTCTTCATGAACGGCGGTGTCAGCCACATGGAGAGTTTCGATCCAAAGCCAATGTTGACGAAGTATGGCGGCAAGACGATTGCCGAAACGCCATTTGCATCGGCACAGGATCCGAAGAAACTTGCCATAGAGCGACTCGTTGTTCCTGATGGTAATGGCAACCAGCGCAATACGCTCTATCCATTGCAGGTTGGTTTTCGCAAGCATGGCCAGAGCGGCATTGAGATCAGCGATTGGTTTCCACACATTGCAACACAAGTTGACAAACTGGCGATCGTTCGCTCGATGTGGACGACCGACAGCAATCATGGCGCGCAAGCTCAATTTCATTCCGGCCGACACCAAAACGATGGCGACTATCCGAATCTTGGAGCTTGGGTTCACTACGGGCTAGGAAGCCTGAATGAAGATTTGCCGCAATTCATTTCGATGGGCAATCGCGAATATTGGAATAAGAAGGATGGGCACTACCTCGGGCCTGCTCATGATGCGGTACCATTGCGAGTGGATCCAAACGCTCCGCTGGATTTCGGTCGTGCGGAGCGACCTTTCTCTAGTGATGCGAAACGAATCGGAGGAGGTTTGATACGCGAGCTCAACTCGCTGCGCGGGGTGGAGTATCCCGATGATCCCGCGATGGCCGCTCGTATCGCCTCCTATGAGTTAGCGTTTCGAATGCAGCAGTCAGTTCCTGAAGCGGTTGACTTTGCCACGGAAACTGCTGAGACGCAATCGCTCTATGGATTGGATAAGCCGTATTGTCGCGATTTTGGGATGCAGCTTTTAGCAAGTCGCCGGTTAGTCGAGCGTGGGGTACGTTTTATTCAGATTCAACATGGTGCCGGTGGCGCTGGGTCGTGGGACGCGCACGGTGGATTGAAGGCGAACCATGAAAATAATTCGCGAAGCGTCGATCAACCGATCGCTGGTTTGCTCGTCGACTTAGAACGCCGCGGCTTGCTCGAAGAAACGCTTGTAATTTTCGCTAGCGAATTCGGTCGAACGCCGGGAACACAAGGATCCGATGGACGCGATCATCACATTTATGGTTTTTCTGTTTGGATGGCGGGTGGTGGAATCAAAGGTGGTGTTGTTCATGGGGCAACCGATGAAATCGGTTTCCATGCGGTTGAGCATCGGCACTATGTCACCGATATTCATGCCACCATCTTGCATCAATTAGGGCTCGATTCCAGAAAACTCGAAGTGCCTGGACGCAAACGCTTGGAGATCGATCACGGAAAACCGATCTTCGAAATTATTGCCTGAGGAAATCGATTAGGTTCCAGTGAACAGCATCCTATCTCTCTAACGATCGGTTTGATTTAAATGTCCAAATTGTTTTTGTGCGGCGCGTTTTGTTGGTTGTTGATGAATACGATAGCGCTAGCGGAAGATAATACGCTTCCAGTTAAAGTATTCGTGCTGGCTGGTCAATCGAACATGGAAGGACAGGCGGTCGTTGATTTGACGGGTAAAGACTACAACGAAGGTCGAGGTACTTTAGCGTATTTGCTAAACGATCCCGATAAAAAGAAGAGGCTTGGGCATCTGCGAAACAGTGATGGTTCGTGGAATGTTCGAGACGATGTCTGGGTGAGTTACCAGCGTGAAGAACAGCCATTGCTGAAAGGGCCACTCACTGTTGGCTTTGCGGTATATGGTGGTAAGCATCATTTTGGGCCGGAGTTGCAATTCGGTCATGTGGTAGGTAACCAACTCGACAATCCGGTCTTGATCATCAAAACCGCCTGGGGTGGTAAAAGTCTCTACAAAGATTTTCGGCCACCGTCGTCCGGTGGAGAAACGGGGCCGTATTACAAGAAAATGATTTCACAGGTGAAAGAGACTCTCGCAACGATCGATGAGAACTTTCCTGAACTCAAGGGGCGCAAGTACGAGCTAGCAGGTCTGGTTTGGTATCACGGATGGAACGATGGAGTTGATCCGCAAAATGCGGTGCCCGAATATGAAGAGAATCTGGCCAATTTGATTCGCGATCTGCGCAAAGAGTGGAAGAGACCACAGTTGCCTGTCGTCATTGGTGAGATCACTGGACCATGGGTGGATGCACCTAAGGAGTGGGAGCAGTTGCGAAGCGCTCAAGCAGCAGTGGCCGATAAGGCTGAATTCAAAGACTCGACGATTTTTGTTAGCACAAGGAAGTTTGTTAGGGCTCCGGAGGATTCGCCCAATCCAACTCATGGCCACCATGAGTTTGGTAATGCTGAGACGTACTTTTTTGTCGGTGATGCTTTAGGACAAGGCATGGTATCGCTGCTGAAGTGATGATAGGTCAGTTTGACGAGTTCATTTTGTCTTTATTGAACATTACGATTTTGAAAATCGATATACATGAAACGATCCTTTAGTTCGGTGTTGAAATATATTTTCGCTGTAAGCCTCCTTGCGTCTTGGGTACAAACTGCCCATGGTCAATTTCTTGAGGAGCAGTTGAAGCGCGAGAGTATTAGGGATTTGGCCCAGGCGGCTAAGCGAGACGGCGATGCGCAGCGGGGTGCAATCGTGTTTCACCAACCTGCCTTGGCCTGTGCGCAGTGCCATAGTCTCAGCGGGGTTGTGGGTGCTGGTCTGGGGCCGAATTTGGCGCGTTACGCCAGCGGTAAGAAAGAAGACCAACTTACCGATGATCAAATAGTCGAGTCGATTCTCGATCCCTCGCGCGCGGTTCGCCAAGAGTATCGTGGTTCGATCGTTGCGACAAAAGATGGAGAAACCATCGCTGGTTTAGTTTTAAGCAAAGATGATAAGCGGATCAAATTGCGAGAGGCATCACCTCAGGGAGCCGTACGCGAGATCGATGTGGAAGAGATCGAAGGGATCAAGGAAAATCCGCTGTCGATGATGCCAAGTGGATTGGTCAATCAGCTTTCAGGTCGTCAGCAGTTTCTGGACCTGGTGCGTTATTTGATGGAGATACGCGACGGGGGTGAAAAGCGTGCTGAGGAATTGAAGCCATCAGCGTCGTTGCTAGCGCTAAAGGTACCTGAGTATGAAGGACATTTGGACCACAGCGGGTTCATCAAATCCTGGAATGAGGATTCGTTGAAGCGAGGTGAAGCGATCTATCAACGTGTATGCGCGAATTGTCACGGTACCAAGGATGCGCCTGGTTCACTTCCTAACTCTCTTCGCTTTGCAGAAGGGAAATTCAAGAACGGATCCGATCCGCTATCGATGTATCGAACACTTACCTATGGCTTCGGTTTTATGGTTCCACAGACGTGGATGGTGCCATCCCAAAAATACGATGTGATTCATTACATCCGAGAGCGTTATTTGCGACCTCATAATCCATCGCAGTATATCGAAGTGGATCAAAGCTATCTCGCTTCGCTGCCCGTGGGTGATACGAGGGGTCCTGAGGCGAGTCAGATCGAATCGTGGGTCGCGATGGATTATGGACCCAGTTTGATTCACACTTATGAAGTGCCTGGAGGAAAACATAATTTCGCCTACAAGGGAATTGCGATTCGTCTCGATCCGGGTGCTGGTGGCGTGTCGCGGGGAAGCTATTGGACAATATTCGATACCGATACATTGCGATCGGCAGCGACCTGGAGTCATGGCAAGCAGAAGGATGCGAACTTTATTGATTGGCGTGGTATTCAGTTCAACGGTGAGCATCAGATCCATCCCAAAATTGTCGGTGAGATTTATTACGCGAATGGGACAGGGCCTGGATGGGCTAATCCAACGACGCAGGCTCTGGTGGATGATCAGCGAGTCGTAGGGCGAGACGATCTTCGCTACGGTCCCTTGCCAAGTTCGTGGGGAGCTTTCAAAGGGATCTATCATCACGATCAAAAAGTGATTCTCTCTTATCGTGTTGTCGGTGCGGATATCTTGGAAATGCCGGCGATGCTGAAGAGCGATGAAGAGTCGGCAGGTCCCTGGTTACTAAGGCATTTTGAAGTTGCAGCGCGCACGCAGGAATTGAGGCTCAAGGTCGCCGACAATCCTGCGAGTGCTGGTGGCAAAATGCGATGGCAGATGGAGTCTGCTGGCAAGTTGCTGGCGACTTTCAATCCTTCACCGAAGTCCTCTTCTGAGGCTGGGCGAGCTGAGGCAGAAGATGAACTACCGCTGCGATTTGATGGAAAGACCTATTTGGAAGTTGCAGAAGGTGCAGCATTCGACTGGAACAATAAAGATTTTACCATTGCTGCTCGGATTAAGACCAGCGAAGGTGGAACGATCTGTGCGATGACCGAGAAAGGGCCTGTTTGGATTCCTAATGGGCAGACATTATTCATACGTGATGGGCAAGTGTGCTTTGATATTGGATGGGTTGGCGCGGTAGCATCCAAGAAGCGAATTGCCGATGGTAAGTGGCATGATGTCGTTGCGACTTGGCAGAAAGATCAGCGAAAGGTACGGCTGTATATCGATGGGAAACTGGATGCTGAAGGAGAGCTAGGAGCGAAGGCGAAGTTGGATGCGTCGGTATTGCGAATTGGATTTACTTCGCCCAATTTTCCGGGCCCGCAGTCGTTCTTTAAGGGTGAAATCGAGGAAGTGAGATTTTACCAAAAGCGTTTAGAAAAAGGTGAGATCGATTGGAGTAAGCAGGAGCAGGGAGATGAGAGTGTGGTCGGGCGATGGCTGACCAGTAAGAGTATCGCCAAGAAGGTTGAGAGCACGACGCGGAAGGAACTTGTTGCGAGCGTTATCCATGGTGAAGAAGTATCGACAGCGATTGCTCAGCCGCTTGCTGTAGGAGTTGTCGATTCTGTGAAGGGAATGAAATGGAGCGAGCAAGAGGAGTCGCTCTGTTTAGTTATTCCTCCGGGTGAAGTGACGCTGCGATTTACAGTGTGGGTGCGAGCGACTGAGGATAGAAGTGAGCCCGTGTTAGAATTTGGTTCACCTGATTTGAAGGAGTGGACTCAAGGTGGGCCGCCACGTTGGGCGCAGGCAATCACCACGGATTTGCGGGTTGGTGATGGATCGGGAGCGTTTGCATCCGATGTGCTAACGGCGCCTCAAAGCAATCCATGGTTGGCATTAACGCGATTTACGGGCGTTGATTTTCTTCCTGATGGTCGATTAGCTGTATGTACGTGGGATGGTGACGTTTGGCTGGTCAATGTCCATGAAGATAGTGCCAAGATCGATTGGAAGCGAATCGCATCAGGTTTGTTTCAACCGCTTGGTTTGAAAGTCGTTGAAGGAAAAATTTATCTTACCTGTCGTGATCAGTTAACAGTGCTGCATGATCTTAACGGCGATGAGGAGATTGATTTCTATCAGTGCCTTAACAACGATCATCAAGTGACCGAGCATTTCCATGAATTCGCTATGGGCTTGCAGACCGACGCGGAAGGGAATTTTTATTACGCCAAGTCGGGGCGTCATGCATTGAAAGCTGTGGTGCCGCATCATGGCACGTTGCTGAAAGTGAGTCGTGATGGAAGTCGCACAGACATTTTAGCTACGGGATTTCGCGCCGCTAACGGAGTGTGCATGAATCCTGATGGATCCTTTGTAGTGACGGACCAAGAAGGATTTTGGAATCCGAAGAATCGAATTAACTGGGTGACTGTTGAGTCGCAGGGCAAGCCAAAATTTTATGGCAATATGTTTGGCTATCACGATGTGACCGATTCCAGTGATTCAGCGATGGAGCCGCCGCTGTGCTGGATCACGAATGCTTTCGATCGATCTCCGGCTGAGTTGTTGTGGGTTGATAGTGAGAAGTGGGGGCCACTTCAAGGTAAGCTGCTGAATCTTTCATACGGTTATGGCAAAGTGTTTGTTGTGCCACATGAGCGCGTGGATGGATTGGTGCAGGGTGGAATGGTTCAGCTTCCGATTGAGAACTTTCCAACGGGAGTGATGCGCGGTCGATTTAATTCGCGCGACGGTCACTTGTATCTCTGCGGGATGTTCGCTTGGGCTGGTGATGCGACAGAACCTGGTGGTCTATATCGCTTGAGGGCGACTGGTAAGTCGATGCATTTGCCGACTGGTCTTCAGGCGACGAAATCCGGATTGCGACTGGAGTTCACGGAGCCGCTGAGTCGTTCTTCGGTCGAAGCGAGTGCATTCCAGATCAAGGTGTGGTCGCTGAAGCGAACGGCTGGTTACGGTTCGAAGCATTACGACGAGCATGAGCTGAAGGTTGTTTCGGCGGAGGTTTCAGAAGATGGCAAAGTTGTCACGCTGGCGATTCCGGAGATTGAGCCGACATGGTGCATGGAGATCGGCTATCGCTTGCAGGATCGTGAAGGAGGCGTGTTTCAGGGGGTAATTCATAACACGATCCATCGATTAGGTCCTCCTTAGAAAAACCTATTTTCGGCGCAGTTTAGCAACGGCCGTAAGCCGCCCAGGAAATGATCGAAAAATTGCCAATTTTTCTGGCCAAGTGGAAGCAATTTCCCTGATAATGAATAAAATAGGACTTAAGTATCCTGTTTTGTTTTGTCTTCGAAATGGTTGGGTGAATAGGCTTTACGGGCGATGGTGGGGAGTCGAGACATGAGATGCATGAGGATTCTGGGAGCGGTCAAGAAATGGCTTGGCTTGGGGACCGCGAGCGTGTGCCTGTTGCTGATGTTGTCGAGTTCGCTGTGGGGCGAGGATGAGTACGAGCGATCGCCGGTGCGTTACAGCGATTCGATTCCGGTGAATCGTGTTAGTGAATTGCAGCAGCAGATTGATCATGGGATGGTTCAATTAGCCTACGACCGAGAGTTTGGTTATCTCCGATCGTTACTTGAATCGCTGAAGGTGTCTACTGATTCGCAGATGCTTGTGTTTTCGAAGACGAGTTTGCAGATCCAGCGCATTACGCCGAGGACGCCGCGAGCAATTTATTTTAGTGATGATGTTTATGTCGGGTATTGTCAGCAAGGGGAAGTGCTCGAGATATCGGCGGTTGATTCCAAGTTGGGAGCGGTGTTTTATACGCTCGATCAAAAGCAAATGGAGCGGCCGAAGTTGGTTCGGCAGACGGATCACTGTTTAACATGTCATAGTTCATCGCGAACTGAGGGAGTGCCGGGACATGTTGCGCGATCTATTTTTGCAGACACTCGCGGCATGCCGATCTTTTCTGCCGGCAGTCACAATGTGAATTATCGCACTCCGCTGGAGAAGCGTTGGGGTGGTTGGTATGTGACGGGCAAGCATGGGCAGCAAGTGCACATGGGAAATCTGGTGGTGTCTGGTCGTGATGTTCCTGAGGACTTGGATTTGAGGAAAGGGAGTAACCTCGATGATCTTTCCGGGCACATTGATCCAGATCGTTATCTATCTCGCGGGAGTGACATTGTTGCGCTGATGGTGATGGAGCATCAGATCGTCGTGCATAACTATCTGACGAAAGCGAATTTTATGACGCGTCAAGCGCTAGAGTATCAAGCGATGATGCATAAAGAGTTGGGAGTACCTGAGGGGGAGTTGCTGGATAGTGTCAAGAGCCGTATTCGAAGTGCAGGTAACGATTTGGTCGATGCGTTGTTGATGGTTGATGAAACGCCATTGAGAGAGCCGGTACAGGGATCAAGTGGATTCGCCGATCGATTCACCAAATTAGGACCGTTTGATTCTAAAGGACGATCGTTACGTCAATTGGATTTGAAAAAACGATTGTTTGCTTATCCATGTAGTTATCTGATTTACTCGGACTCTTTCCGCGAGTTACCAGCGGAGATGAAACGATTTGTCCGAGGGCGATTTGAGGAGATACTGAGCGGTAAGGATCAGTCGTCCAAGTATGCACATTTGAGCGAAGGGGATCGGAAGGCTTTAGTTGAGATTTTAGAAGAGACGAAAGTTTGGGGCGATGGATAGGGCCCGGAACAAATTTGCGGTTTAGGATTGATTCTGATGATGCGTATTTTGTCTCGTTAGGAAATAGCTTTGCGGCGTGCCTCTTGTCCCCTCTCCCCATGGCGTACTCGCCATGGGGAGAGGGCTAGGGTAAGGGGCAGTTGCAAAGCGTTAACGACATGGTTGCAGTTTCGGATGATGACACCAGTCGATTTTTTATTTTGAACGTTAGCAGCTTTGCGGCGAGCCTCTTGTCCCCTCTCCCCTTGGCGTACTCGCCAAGGGGAGAGGGCGTTGGGTGAGGGGCAGTTGCAAAGCGTTAACGACATGGCGGCTTTTGCGAATGATAACACGAGTCGATGTTTTATTCGGAACGATAGCAGCTTTGCGGCGTTATGAAGACCCTCACCCTACCCTCTCCCACGCGCTTGCTCGGGCTAGCGCCCGCTCAATCTTTGGGAGAGGGGACGCATCGAAGCGTATTGATTGCGCGAAGGTTAGAGTACCTATGATGCGCGTTCCTGTTTTGCGGACTGCGATAGCAGCTTTTCGGCGTTTTAAGACCCTCACCCTACCCTCTCCCACGCGCTTGCTCGGGCTAGCGCCCGATCAATCTTTGGGAGAGGGGACGCATCGAAGCGTATTGATTGCGCGAAGGTTAGAGTACCTATGATGCGCGTTCCTGTTTTGCGGACTGCGATAGCAGCTTTGCGGCGTTTTAAGACCCTCACCCTACCCTCTCCCACGCGCTTGCTCGGGCTAGCGCCCGATCAAGCTTTGGGAGAGGGGATGCGTTGAAGCTTCCTGACGTTTGTTTCCTATCGAGGCATCAAGTATCTTCGGAATCGATGTTGAGGGGAAGTTGTTTGCCCTTTGAGGTGGGGCGGCGACGACGAATCGTTGGTGTTTTGGGAGTAGCAGAAACGCTTACTTTGGGCTCTTCCGCTCCGAGCAAGGCATCGCCGATTTGCGCTTGAGCAATACGCTCTGTCCCTTTAGCAGCGTAGTCTTTGGAAAGCTCAAAGCCAAAAAATCTTCGATCAAGTTTCTTGGCAACTACGAGCGTAGTGCTGCTTCCTGAGAATGGATCAAGCACAACTTCGCCAGGATTGGAGCAAGAGCGAATGATTCGACCCAGCAACTGCTCAGGCATTTGACAGCCATGGAAGCCAGCCCGCTCTTTGAAGGTTCCATTGACACGAGGAAAGTACCACGTGTCTTCCTCTGGAGTGAAGCCTTCGGCGCAATCTTGGGGTCGAAGGATCCATGTATCATCAGGCGTTCGTCCCTTAGGATTCGCTCGACGGTCGGCGTAAACAAGTTGTCTTGCCGATGGAACCGCGATCGCTTCGGTGTTGAACGTAAACTTCTTTGCGTTCTTCACGAAATAAAAAAGATGTGCATGTGAACGAGTGAATTTATGAGTGCAATGCACACCGAAGGTGTAGTACCAAACCACCCAACTGCGCGTATGGAAACCGATCTTTTGAGATTCGATTTTTAACTCGGCAGCGTACTCATCGCCTATCGCAAGCCAAAAGGAGCCGTCGGGCTTCAGCACACGATGCACTTCGGCAATCCAATCGTGGCACCATGCTACATAGCGATCCGATTCGAGTCGGTCGCGATACTCGTCGTACTCGTAGCCAATATTGAAGGGAGGATCCGCAAATGCCAAATCGACACAGGCATCAGGAATCTGGCGAAGACCCTCAAGACAATCGCCTTGATGAATTTTTCCCAGCAACGGATCCACTGAATCTGCCATGACAAACCTTTAACACCGAAACCGTAACCCTCAACTCGATTCCCAAAATATAGCCAACTTGGGAAGCGATGGGGAGGTCCCAGTTCAGGGTGTGATCGTGGGACTCTTATTTCTGCGAAATGCAGTAAAGCGCTTTATCGGATCGCAAGAAGAGTTGCCCACGACTCACGGCAGGAGTGGCATTGAAGATCGTCTTATCGGACTCAAAGCTATTGCGCGCTAGTACCTTGTACTGCTCGCTTGCTTCCAGCACAAATAAACCACTTTCGCGTGTTTGAACGTAAATCTTGTCTCCGATCAAAATGGGTGAGGCGTACACAGGGCGACCGCCTGATGACATCCCTTCAACACGCTCTCGATAGACAAGTTCACCGGAATCTGCCTTCTCGCAATAGGCCATCCCGCGATCATTGATCCAATAGAGACGACCTTGATAGAGGACAGGCGTTGCAACATAAGAGCTGTTGCGACTTGTCCACGCGATATGACTTTTCGAGATATCGCCTGAACCTCCTTTGCGTATCGCCAAGCTGCCAGAAGAATTGTAGCCACCAAAGATGTACATCATCGAATCATCGACCACGACGCTAGGTGCCACATTACCAGTCAATTTCATACTCGCGAACCAACGCAATTTACCGTTGCTCGGATCGAGTCCCCAAACCTCTTCGGGTACAGCAATCACGATATCAGTTCGCTTTTCATCGATTGGAACGGCAATCGGTGTTCCATAGGCAAGTTCAAGTAACGATGCTGAAGCGTTCCATAACTTATTTCCTGTTTCGCAATCCAGGCCATAGATTGCGTTACTTTCTTCCGAAGCGTTGACGATCAAAATATTGTTGTGAAGGATAAGGCTGGATGCAGTTCCCCAGCCACGATTACCGGATTCGGTTCCGACCGTCGCTCGCCAAAGTTGTTCACCATTCAAATCAAAAGCGAAAACACCTGCCTTGCCGAAGAAGACATAAACTCGTTTGCCATCGGTCACAGGTGTATTGGTCGCATAACCATGTTCGGGTACACCCATTCCTTGATAACGATCCTCGGGCAGCACAGCTGGAACCGATTGCGTCCAAAGGATTTTTCCAGAGGCTCGTTCAATGCATGAAATATGCCTGCTGAGATCTTTCATTTCTCCCGGTTTATTTGCGCTGAGCCCATAACCTGAGTAGGATGTTACGAAAACAAAATGTTCCGTGAGCACAGGGCTTGAAGCTCCAGCGCCAGGCAGATCTGTTTTCCAAGAGAGATTCTCCGAGTCACTCCAGGTTAGCGGAATCTTGGTGTCGTCGCTGATACCTTGTCCGTTGGGGCCGCGGAAACGTGACCAAGCATCAATAGGATCCGAAGTTGTAACCTGACTCACCTGCTCCTGAGCTTCGTTGTTCGAAGATTCCTGTGCATTTTCTGTTTCATTGGAAATCGGTGTACTGATCGAATCGATCGATAGTGATTCAGTTTCCTGCGAAGCGAGTTGCGGTCGAGTTTGGCCTGCAGGATTTCTTCTTCGATTGGGTGAAAGAAATGGAAATAAGAGAATAGCCCCGCCAAGCACAAGTCCGACCACGATCAGGAAACGCTTCAAGATGGGTGATTTCATAAGACACATCAACTTCGTTGGAAATGAAAACGGGTTTCCGAATGATCGCGCTAGGATAAGGAGTGTTCCTTAAGGCAGAATGAAGATGGCGAACAGCAGTTGCCATTTATCATTCGAAATCGACCTATTTCTTTACAGCGACTGAGGAGCGAAAAGTTGTGTCGCGCTGCGGGCAATCACTCGCTCTTCATCGGTAGGGATAACAAAGGCTCCCACTTTGGAGTCAACCGAAGAGATGACAAGACGGTTGCTTTGATTAGCGGAATTGTCGATGCGTATCCCAAGCCACTGAAGGCGACTTAAGATATCGGCTCGAACCGACTTTGCATTTTCACCGATGCCTCCTGTAAAGATTAAAGCGTCGAGCCCTTGAAGGCTGGCGGTGAGCGCACCGATATAGTGACATACGCGATAAACGAAAACGTCAATTGCATCTCGGCATTCCTGCGTATTTGCCTGTAGCAGTGCGCGCATGTCGGAAGAAAATCCGCCGGACAATCCAAGTAGTCCTGATTTCTTGGTGATCAGCGAATTGATCTCATCGGCGCTGAGCGAATCATGCTTAAGCCAATAGAGAAGGACGCCTGGGTCAATCTGACCGCAGCGAGTTCCCATAGGTAGTCCATCGGTAGGTGTGAAGCCCATGGTTGTTTCGCAGCACTGGCCATTTTCAATCGCCGCAAGGCTTGCTCCATTACCGAGATGGCAAACAATAAGTTTCTTGGATGCGATGGAGGGTGCGATGCGCTGCAGTTCTTCGCAGATGTACTGATACGAAAGACCGTGAAAGCCGTAGCGACGAATTCCGTGCTGGAAGAAGTGTCGTGGTATCGCATAGGTCTGACTGGCGAAACTGCGAGTCTGATGAAAAGCTGTATCGAAGCAGGCGATTTGCGGTGTTTGCGGGAACAGTTGCATCGAGGCATCGATACCGGCGAGGTTCGCAGGTTGATGTAGTGGGGCTAAGGGAGTTAGTTCCTTGAGCTGCGCGAAGATGTCGGTCGTAATTCGAACAGGTTTAGAAAAGTTTGGGCCGCCATGAACGATTCGATGGCCAACGATGTCAGGCGTCCAGTTTGGGTGATCGTCGCGGAGACGCTTTAGCAGGATTTCGAAAGCTGCAAGATGGTCGGTGCAATCAAGATGATCGCTCCAGAGCCGATTCTCCTGAGGAGTTGCCGATGGTGCGGAGGAAGTGTGGAAAGCTGCCATCTTCAAAGTGGATGAGCCTGCGTTGATGACGAGAACCTTGGGCATTGATCACTGTCCTTGCGGGCTGGGGTTCATGGCTTGCTGAACCATGACGGCGACTGCGCACGAAGCGAGTCTTGAGATGAGGTTATCAGCGCGGCTGGTGAGTATGATAGGAACCTTCGCGCCAACGACGATTCCGGCGCAGTCCGCATTTCCTAGGAATGTCAGTTCTTTCACCAGCATATTACCGGCCTCGATGTTTGGCACTATGAGTATGTCTGCATTGCCAGCGACGGCAGACTTGATCCCTTTGGTGCGAGCTGCTTGGATATTGATCGCATTGTCCATGGCCAGTGGCCCGTAGACCATGCCTCCTTGAATTTCACCACGCTCAGCCATCTTGGTCAGTGAATCTGCATCGACGGAAGAGGGTAGGTTGGGATTGACAGTTTCGATCGCCGATAGGATCGCGACTTTCGGATTTGGGATACCAAGCGTATGGGCTAGGTCGATGGCATTGCGAGTGATATCCGCTTTTGTTTTAAGGTCGGGCGCGATATTGATCGCGGCGTCAGAGATAAGTAGAGGTCGATCGAGTCCAGGAACGTCCATGATAAAGACATGACTGATTCGTCGGCCACATCGCAAGCCACCGTTGGATTTGACGACTTCGCGCAGTAGATCGTCGGAATGAAGTGCGCCTTTCATCATCATGCGAGCTTCGTTGAGATGAACTAATTCAACAGCGTGCGCAGCCGACTTTGGTGCATCCTCTTGATGAATGATGCGATGGCTGCTTAGGTTCCAGCCTATCTTCGCTGCGATTTGCAGGATCTTTGACTCAGGTCCAATAAGAATCGGTTCGATCAATTCTTCGTCGACCGCTTCCCGGCAGCTTTGCAGGGATAGTTCATCGCAGGGATAGACGACTGCAGTAGGGACAGGCTTTTCTTTTTTTACTTGTCCTAGGAAGAGACGGTACTTGTCATGGCGTTGAGCCGGATTATTTGAAGGATGGGGGCCAGCGACTTTGACGGTTGGAGCCTGAACGATCGCGACTCCTTCGCAGAGTGATTCATCATGCTCATTGCGAACGGAGATATGGATTTTGATGAGAGGGGCGAGTTGCTTTTCTACAAGGGTGAAACAAACCTTAGCATGATCGCTCGGTTGGGAAGATTTCGAAAACGTCAGCGAGAGTTGTTGGATATGCGAGCCCGTTCCGGGTAGATGCTGATGGATGGCTGATGCGATGTACCATGCCAATCGAGATTGTTGATCGTGGCTTAGGGAGGGTTCGAGATGATCCACTTGATTCGAGGGACTGGCGTTGGTTGCTTCGACAGATGTTGCGAGTGGATATCCCAGGGGAATATCGATGTCGATCGATTGGTCTACGCAGAGTTCATCCCAGATGTAGTTTCCGAATGTCTGCGAAGGAGTGGTGCTCATTATCTTCGGCTCAAGGAGAGGTAAAGGCGTAGGTTATTCTTGATTTCAATGGGCGCAAGCTTAGTGGTATGAGAGTGAGTTATTTGTTCCTTGCAGGGTTTACTAAGGAATTTGATGCGGTTGATATTGAATCCGTTGAGTCTAAGTTGAGTAGAGGGGAGAAAACATTAGCGTTTAGGCACTCGAGAGGAAGTATGGTATCAGTTGCTTTGGGGCCAAGACATATCCTCGGTAGTAATGTGTGATGATCGAGCGTGCGTCTTAAGGCGTCGGGCGATTGTTCCAAGTAATGGAGAGTTGTAAGACGGTCGCCATGGAGACCCAAATGAAATAGGGGATCTGCGCGAACGAGACCCAGCGATAGTGTGGCCAGATGGCAAAGATCATCCAGGGGATGGTGGCCCAGACGATGAGGATATCGATAGCGGCGAGGTCCAGGTTTCGCATCCCGAACTGAATCGGGGTAAAGATTAGGTTAGCGATAAGATTGATGGCAAATGGTAATGCAAGCCATGCGCTGATCTTTCCTCGCACGGCTTGATAGAAGACGAAACCGAAACTGACAAGAATCACCGGATAGAGTATTTGCCAGATCAAACCGATGGTGCCGGGGGCCGGGGTCCAGGAGGGTTTGATCAAGCTATCGTACCATTGACTCCAGGGGATTCTTTCCATCGCATGCTCCTGAACATAGTTGGAGGGACTGGGTACGCAAACTTTTTTTTGTTGTACCAGCCGTGAGGCTTTTCAAAACATGTGTAAATATGTTACGTTGTTATTTGTTTATTAATCATGTAGCTGTTTTCGATCGCGGGCTTCCCGTCATTTTAAGTCCTCGGAAGTTCGTCGAGATCGACAAGATATGCCAATCGTCCTCTATGATAAGAGTACGATTCATATTGAGTTTTGTCCGGAGACGAGGCACGGCGGAGCAGTCAAAGGTTCGGTGGGTTGGAGGAATGTTTCGATGAGACTTAGCGGTCGAATATTGATTGTAGCATTGGTTGTCGTTTTGGCTTCGGTCTGCGATGCCCAGGAGTTAATTGGTATTCACGTTGTGCCACATCGGCAATCCGATCAGATGCGATATCGACGTGCTCCTGATATGAGTTTAGGAGCGCGAGTCGAATTGATGCTGCGCAATAATCGTTCCGAGCCGCTGAAGCTAACTCGTACGACGCCGATCTTGCACGATGATCGCACCGCGAGCGATTTGGTGAAGGAGAATATATGGGCCTGGCATGATACACCGGATGTGTGGTTAGAGGAGTCGGTCGATGTCCCTGCCGATTCGCTGTTTGTGCTCAGTTACAATAGCCGCAATGAAGTGTGGGGTGTTGGAACGAAGCATCGTTTGAAGTTTGCGGCAGCGGCGGAGCCAAGTAAGGAAGCGGTTGAAATAGGTTATGAGTTGACCAAGCCACAGCGATGGTTGTCAGCCGTGACTTTTCTATCGGAATCGAGTAGCCCGCGCCCCGATCACGTCGTGGTGCATGTCGCCAACGATGGGGCAGCATCGGTAAAGATAAAAGGCTGCCGACTCTGGCTTCCAGAATCCACACAAAAATACCATGTCTTCAAAGCTCAGCCTTGGCTGGAATCGCCAGAGAAATTTCCTGTCGATGGCGTAGTTGCTGGTGGCGATCGAGCATGTCTCAAAGCGCGAATTCCAGCCGCACCTCTCAGTTACGTCGTTGTCGAATTGGAGCTAGAAGATGAATCTGGAAAGAAGGAGTCGTTGTGGGCTCACTTGAGGCTTAAGTGCGAAGCTTTCGACATCAGTGGCGGCTGGGTATCGTCAGCGGTGGGAGGTCGTAGCAGTTTGGAAAGCGAGGAGTTTCTCAAGACGCTAAGCGGTATGCATCTCAATACGGCGCATATTCAAGAAGTTGGTGGGTATACCGACAATAAGGAAATGTATAAGCGATATCCCTTGAAGCGTTTTGCAAAGATGGAGCAATTGGATCGTTACAATCGTGAGGAGATGTTACCGGAGATTCATGCGGTAGAGTTTATTGGTGAGCCGCAGTATGGAGGTGGTCGTCCGATTCCGCCGCAGGAGGTGTGGTCGATGCTGGCTCCCTATCAGCCAACCTCGCTGGCGACCACGGTAACACTGAGCGAAGAACGAACATGGCGTTATTACGCGGGCGTTTCAGACTATCCTCATTATGATGCTTATCGAGTTGTCGCACCGGCAGCGGATTCTTGGGGGCAATACGATCGTTGGGAAGGAAAGTCGATTCGTTGGGCAGCGCCACTGGAGACCATTGGTGAAATGACGCGAAGCTTGCGCGAGCTCAATCGTCCCCGTCCGATCGCTTATTGGTCGCAAGGGGCGCATCATGATTGGGGAAGTTTCTGGACACCACGACGTGGATCTCCTACCCCTGCTGAACTGCGTAGTCAAGCTTGGCATGCACTAGGAAATCGCATCACTTCACTCTATTGGTTCAATCTCAGCTACAAGTCGTTGATGAAGTTTCCGGATCTTATCGTTCCGATTCGGCAAGTGGATCGCGAGATTGAAATGCTCAAGGGGATCATGCTCAGCGGTGATGCGTACGAATACCAGCGACTGGAGGCTGAGGGGAAACCGCAGTGGGACCTCAGTTCGATTGCATCCCCAGATGGTTTGCTGATGGTAGCCAACGATTTGGCTTATAAGATCGATGAGCAGAAACGTGAGTTGGTCTTTGAAAAGCGACCTGCGGAATTAAGTTTTCGAGCACCCACTTGGCTACAGAATGTAGAAACTGTTTTTCGTGTTGATGGAAATGGTGTGCATGAGGTGAAGTCGCGTTTTGAAAATGGGCGTTTCATCATCAATGATGAGATTGAAGTAGTGGGTGTGTATGTGGCGGGAAGTGCTAAACTGCGAGACGATATTAATAAACGATATCAGCAGTTGGTATTCAAAGAAGAGTCTCTGCATTTCGATCCAGGAAATAATCCGACGGACTTGGAAACCTTGCGAGGATTGTCGAAGGAAAAGAAGTAGTTGATTGCAGAAAGAATAGATCATAAGCGGTTTATAGCGACAGGGAATGACGGAGTAAAATGGTGGCAGGGAAGCAAGGAAGGGTTGTGATGAGGGAGAGAAGGTATGGATGGTTCAGGAGGCGGAATTGGTGCCAAGCAAGTAACGGCTGAGCAGGAAAGAGGGGTCGAGTTATTCAGTACCGAGCAATCGCTTAAGATTAACGCATTTGCCGGTACGGGTAAGACGACAACGCTGCGGGTGATGGCGGAAAGCACTTCGCGACGTGGCTTGTATCTCGCTTTCAATCGCTCGGTAGCGGACTATGCTTCGCGACTCTTCCCTAAAAATGTTGAATGTCGAACCATTCATTCTCTGGCTTATCGCCAAGTGCATAGTCGTTATCGTTCCGACGAGAAGATGATAGGTGCTTTGAACCGAAATCAGGTCGCTGGCCTGTTGCCCTTCAAAGAGCTCTCGTTTTCAAGTGTCAATCTGAATGAAAAACAGCTTGCCAGTCTGACACTAGCGACCTTGAAGGTATTCATGCACAGCAGTACCAAAGAAATCAAACCGGCTCATATGCCGGAATGGGGAGTGCTGAGCAAGTTGAGCCAAGGTGAGAGAAAGAGTTTGGCGACAAAAGTCGCGCAGCATGCTAACCAGCTTTGGCAATTGATGTGCGATCCTAAAGATAAGACACCTCTTGGACATGATGGATATCTCAAACAATGGGCTCTTAGCCAACCAACGCTTGATACCGATTTTGTCTTGCTCGATGAAGCGCAGGATTCCAATCCCGTCATGCTCGATGTTCTCGCTAAGCAGAAAGCTCAAGTCATCTATGTGGGCGACCGACATCAGCAGATCTATCAGTGGCGTGGTGCTGTGAATGCTATGGAGCAGGTAGAGACTGATCAGTCGACTTATCTCACCCAGTCCTTTCGTTTCGGAGCTACGGTAGCTGAAGTAGCTAATCGGATTTTGACGTCGCTCGGTGAGACGCAGTTACTGCGGGGCAATCCAATCGTTCCTACGCGGATCGGTGAGAATACCCCCAACGCCATAATCAGTCGAACCAATGCGATGCTCGTAGCCATGGTACTGAGGGAATTGCAGAAGAACGGCCGTCCGTTCGTTGAGGGTGGTACTCAAGACTTACTTCGACTCCTGGAAGGTGTGCGCACTCTGCAGCGCGGTCAAAAATGCGATCAACCGGAGTTTTTCGGATTCAAAAATTGGCAGGAGTTCGTGCAGTTCTCGAAGAGTGATGAAGGGCAAGAGTGGCGGATGCTGGTGGGCCTGGTGGAAGACTACACGGTCGATCATTTAATAGGTACGCTAAACCGCGTCGTTCAAAATGTACGCGAAAGTTCGGTGGTTCTATCGACAACTCATAAAGCGAAGGGTCGTGAATGGGATCACGTGGAATTGACTGACGATTTCAAAGTGAAGGTTCCAGCCGATCCAAATGATTTGAAGGACTATGATCGCGAGGAAAACCGTATCGCCTACGTTGCTCTAACTCGGGCGAAGCTATCACTGCAAGTTCCAGAAGAATTACTTAAAATCCTGCAGGAGTCGGAACCCGAAAAGAAAGAATCATCGGATGATTCTGGGGCGCGGAAGATTTCCAAAAAGCGAGTGGCAGCAGGTTCAAGTAAAAAGAAAGCGCCAAAGTAGCGGAATAAGGAAACTGCAATCTTGGAAGGAGCTGAGATTATTGACTCGCTTTATCGCAAGCCGAAAGTCGTAAACCAGTCGTGTGGGATGCAGAGGGTTTGAGAATGACTTTCGCTTTGCGCACGTTTGCCGTCTCAAGACAGCACATACCGAGATATTCGAGATCTCCAAAGTCGGGCATACGCTGGGACTTGGCAATCCAAGGATTCCAGACAACGGTCGAGTGAGAATTTTCTGGGGTTAGATTAACTTGCCGATGCCATTTGGAGTCATGTAGCTGGATTTGATTTGGTGCACCATCATAAATTCGATCTGTTTCTTCAGTGAAGCGTATGGGTTGACGTGTAGCGGGGTGATACTGACCGGTGAGTTGGTCGAGGAAGGGGAGCGATTCCAAGCCACCATGGACCTCTACTGAATCGATCGCGCCGATCGCGAAATAGGTATGCAGGGCTACTTCGAATTCCGCATCTTGTGTGGAGCAGTTGCTAACAGATAGCTGCGCCTCTAAATCGGTACCGAAGCGAACTGTGTAGGTGAGTTCAAACGGGTTTTGCAGCAGTGTGAGTTGTACTGTCAGCACGTCGTCTTGGTAATTACTCACAGCAAACTTCCATTGGGATGTACGTGCCCAGCCATGGGCTGGAAGGGTACTGTCGGTAGGATGATTTCCAAACCATGGAAAGCAGATAGGGATCCCACCGCGGATCGCCTTGCCGAGCATGTAGTTGGATTGCTCGCTCATGAACAGAACTGGTTTCTCGGTTTGTTGAGGATGAAAGTGTGTGACGTGAGCGCCGTTGAGAAAAATGGTTCCTTGACATTGCTCGGTACTGACTGCGCCGTAAATCAGGCCACTGGGATGAATGTGAAAGGAGAGTCGAGAGCCTAAACCGAACTGTTGGTTGAGTTGATCGATTTGTTGAGAAGCATTCATGTTACGAAGCGATTTGAGTTGAAAGGATTTTTTGTTTTCAGGGTCGAGCTAGCGAGCAAGGTTGGTGATTGCGAATGACATTATTTCAAGGCTGGAGGAGCTGCCTGTAACTCAGCGACATCATAGGTGTAGGTGGAATCGATTCCCAGTGGGATTCCAAGAGCCCAGTAGAGAAGGAGAAAGCTCGTCCAGCTGACAAGGAAGATAACACAGTAGGGTAACATCATCGAAGTGACAGTTCCGATGCCAGTCCCTTTGACATAGCGTTGGCAAAACACGACGACTAACGGGAAATAAGGCATCATCGGAGTCACAATGCTGGTGGTGGAATCACCAATGCGATAAGCGGCCTGTGTGTATTCCGGGGAAATCCCCAGCAGCATGAGCATGGGGATTAGGATCGGTGCGAGCAGGGCCCATTTAGCGCTTGCTGATCCGATCAATAAATCAGCTACCGAAGAGAGTAGTATGACCCCGACAATCGCGACAGGACCTGGAAGCGTTTCTAAACAAGCTGCCCCTTTTATGGCCAAGAGGATACCGAGTTTTGATTCACGGAAGGCGCCGATGAAAAGAGCTGCGAAGAAAACGAGAACCAGATAGTAGCTCATTGCCTCCATCGATCGCGTCATACCTTGAATGACATCACGATGCGATTTGAAGGTTCCCGAGATAAATCCAAAGATAATACCAGGGACAGCAAAGATAAAGAAAATAAGAGCAACGATAGAATCCATAAGAGGAGCAGCGGGGTTGCTGCTGGTCAGTGATCCATTTGGGGCACGCAGGGTGGAATCTTTGGGTATTGCCCAAGCAACAAGCAATGCGATGCCGAGGATAGTGACTAAACCAGCGATCAAGAGGGCGAAGCGGTCGCGTTTGGTGGGCTCGGCCATCACAGGTATTTTGTCGGTGTCTCCATCGATACGAGTCGATTTCATTTTCGGTTCGACGATGTAGTCGGTGATGAACCAGCCGAGCAGGATGATGAGTACCGAAGAAGAAGCGGTAAAGAACCAATTGCAAAGAGGATTCACCGTTCGATCTGGATCGATCAATTTCACGCTCTCTTGAGTGATTCCAGCCAACAAAGGATCAATACCTGAGGGTATAAAATTTGCGCTGAAGCCTCCTGCGACTCCTGCGAAAGCTGCCGCGATTCCAACAAGTGGGTGACGACCAGCGGCATAGAACATCACTCCTCCGATCGGAATCACAAGTACGAAACCAGCATCTGCTGCCGTGTGACTGAGGACGGCTACGAATAGCAACATTGGAGTCAGCATTTTTTGAGGCGTGATGCCGAGTAGCATCTTGAGAACGCAATTGATCAGGCCGGCATGTTCGGCGATACCGACTCCTAAGAGTGATACCAGTACAACACCAAGTGGATGGAAACCGGCAAACTCTTTAACCATGCCCGCCAGGAACGTGGCTATTTGTTTCGGCTGCAGCAAATTAGTGATTTGAATCGGCTGGTCTTTGCCTGGCAGTTTTTCGTCGAAGCTGTATCCGGAGAGCCACCAAGAGAGCCCCCATACGACGAGGATTCCTACCAAAAATAAAATGGCTGGATCAGGCAGTTTGTTTCCCCAGCGTTCAACGCCATCTAGAAGTTTGACGAGCGAGCTTTTCGAGGAGATCGAAGGCGTGGTTACCGATGTTTTAGGCGGATCTACGCTCATGAGATCTCAAGCACCTGCGCGCGATGCGGATTGGGGTTGGATGAGTATCAAAATGTCACCTTAAAAAGTCGCGCTAGTCGGCATTTGCTCCGGTGCGATCACAGCTGTCAGCGACTTAGGGTCAAATTGTAGGTTAGCTAACGATCGGAATCTACCTGCGAGAGGAGCAGCGATGCAGAACCTGCAGAATTGATCGTGACGGCGGCGAGTTGGCCGTACTCGACAAGTAATGGTTCAATTGTCTGTTGGGGTAAGTCGAAAACCAGAAAGCCATATTCATCGGGCCATTTTGAATTGGGGTCCCTATGGATTGTTTCGAGAAAGGTAAGTCCCTCTGTTCGAAGTCGATTACGCAGTCGTTCCTTTGCTCGAAGGTTGTCTGCATCTGGTAACAGCTGACTGCGAGGATTGTCCGCGGTGATGATCGCAGCTGATTTCGCATGGTGACGAACCAAAAGTTGCTGAAGCTGCTGTGAAGAGTGATCGATGTGAATCGCGATCTGCTCCTCAGTGTTTACCAAGTAGATCGTTTGTTTGAATGCTTCGTAGAGTTCCTGGGGGAGAGGCATTTTGGTGCTTCCGATCGCGAGGCGTCCGTTCGTTTGCTGAATCGTAAATGAACGAAGTGTAAAGAGCCGAAGTGACGATTCGGAGAAAAGTGAAGAAAGTGCGAATCTAAGTAATGTTTAAACAGTTGGCTATTGGATGGGGAGGGACAAGTTGTTGCAAGCCGTCCGAGCCAGGAAACTGGTTATATAGTAACGTCGGAGGCGACGAAGATTTTCAGGAATAGGAAGCAAGGGAGCACGAAACCGAAGTGGTTCTAAGGTGGGTACTAAGAAAACAGGCTGAGTTCTAGTTCAGTGGGTTTGATTGAATGGGTCGGGCAGGTTAAATTCGAATCGATAACTTGCTTTGACAGATGAGGATTGCAGTGGCGAATAAGAAAAGCGAAACCAGCGAAGAGGGTACCAAGAGAGAGAGTCGATTGAATCGATTTGACTCTTCAGAGCAAGAGGTTTATCTGAACCTGTGGCGAACGTACGATCGCTTGCGAATGCTGGAAGATGCACTATTCGGTTCCTTCGGGATCAATTGTCAGCAGTACAATGTGCTGCGATTACTCAAGGCTTCACATCCCAATTCGCTTCCAACATTAAACCTTGCTGGTCGGCTTGTTTCCAGAGCTCCGGACATCACGCGAATGTTAGATAAGCTTGACGAAAAAGGATGGATCCGCCGTACTAGACCTGAAGGTAATCGACGTCAAGTTTTGGTGCAGATCACCGAAGAAGGATTGGCTTTGCTGAAGTCGCTCGCTGAGCCGCTTCGCAAATGTCATTTGCAGCAGCTGGGGCATTTAACGGAGCAACAAAGGACTCAGTTGATCGAGCTTCTGAAGGCAGCTCGATCGCCGCATGAGTCAAGTGATAGTCCGTGGGGTTAAGGCAGTTCTGAAGTCAACGAAACAGCGACCTGTTGGGCAAAAGAGCTCGTCACTAGAGATCGGTTGTGGTGATTGGATTTCGCGATTGAACGGTTTGGATCATGACAGCCCTCTTGCGCAGAGTTTTCGATGTGAGGTTTGCAGATGCTGTTGTTCAAGAATATGTAATGTTACTCGATGAAGTGATTTTATGAATCTGAAGACAGCCTGCTTGTGCATGATGGTTTGTATTGTTGGTCGCTTTCTTGTGGGTGAGGAGCATCGCAGTACGGCAGTAGCGAAGCCGAATGTACTTTTGATTTGCGTTGACGATTTGAAGCCGGCGCTTGGATGCTATGGCGACGTGAAGGCGAAGTCTCCGAATATCGATCGACTAGCTGCCAGCGGAATGCTCTTCCGCAATGCCTACTGCAATCAGGCGGTTTGCGCGCCATCACGCAATTCGCTGCTTTCAGGGTTTCGGCCGCAGTCATTGGGGATTTACGATTTAGCGACGAATTTGCGCAGGGCGAAACGGGAGATAGTCACCTTGCCGCAGTACTTCAAGCAGTCGGGGTATCGCGCGGAAAGTTTAGGGAAAATTTTTCATGTGGGACATGGTAATGTAAACGACGAAGTTTCTTGGAGTGTTCCATCTTGGAATGGAAAAGTGATCGAATATGTGTTGCCCCAGAGTGGAGCAGCGAGCGGTTTAACGCGTGAAGAGGCCTTGTTTGCTAATGATCGTTCGGTACCGATCGAGAAGCTTCCCAAAGGGGCTGCCACAGAAGCGGCGGAAGTTGCAGATGAAGCGTATTCGGATGGTCGGTTAGCTGATCGAGCGATCGCGCGACTGCAATATGCAGCGGAGAATCCGAATGAACCGTTCTTTATTGCGGTCGGATTCGCTAAGCCTCACTTACCCTTTTGTGCGCCGAAGAAATATTGGGATCTCTATGATCCAGAGAAGTTTGAATTAGCGGTATTGAAAGTTCCGCCGATGGGGGCACCCGATTACGCGCCGACCAAATGGGGCGAGTTAAGGCAGTATCGTGGAGTGCCTGAGCGAGGCGCTTTGGATGAACAACTGCAACGTCAACTAATTCACGGTTACTATGCCTCGATGAGTTTTATGGATGCCCAAGTAGGTAAGGTGCTTGATGCTCTTGAGAGAAATGGGCTCAAAGAAAAAACGATCGTTGTCTTGTGGGGAGATCATGGTTGGCATTTTGGTGACCATGGGATGTGGAGCAAGCATAGCAATTACGAGCAGGCGACACGAATACCTTTAATTATTTCAGTGCCTGGAGTAGGGGCTGGTGAGATGAGTGAGGCGATGATTGAATCGGTGGATGTGTATCCGACACTTGCCGAGCTTGCAGGGCTTGATGCGCCTGGTGGTCTGGATGGAATTAGTCACAGAGACGTCATTGAAAAGTCGAGAACGCAAATTCGGCAATACGTTTCACACGTCTTTCCTCGCGGTGAAAGGTTGGGTCGAGCGATACGTACCGAGCGATATCGATTGGTGCAATGGAAGCGAGCAGGGGACGCGGACCAAAATGCCGAGTGGGAGCTATACGACTATCAAGCTGATCCACTGGAGACTCGCAATCTCTACTCGTCTGCTTCACGCGATTTGCTTGAGGAACTGAAAAGCTTATTGGCCGAGCAGGATGAGGCCTTACCCCAGATTCGGCGTTGAAAAAGTTCGTTGTTAGAGCTGAGCTTATGCTTTATATCTTCCTGGCACCGAGGGGGATGTCATCGACTGTCACAGGATCGCATATTCTTCGTCGCCCTTTCTCTATTCGGTTGATCGCTATTCAGGCAACTGAATCCTCTTCTATGGTCCCTCAGATGATGTGTTTTGAAGGTCATATCGAGACTCATTGCTTGCTATCTCCTATTAAAAAGTGGGCTTTAGTTTCGCGGTTTTAGTACTTTCAGTGGTCGTTGATTTGGAATAGTCGGATTTTCTGAACCAAACGAGACCAAAGGTGTCACCACTCTTAGCGATTCTGTCTTTTAGCTAAGAGGAGAGGGCGATAGCCCATCTCTGATTTCCAGATGCTGCTCTCCCCCAAAAGAGAGAAGCAAAACCATGCCAGCTCTCGTGTGGCTTGGCAGATTTTTTTTGCTGCGGAAAACCATCGTCATTTGAAAAACACAACTGCCTTTGTGTTTGAACAAGGAGGAGTCGCAATGAGAAGCGGATTGAGTGTGGATGATTCAGGGGTAGGTATCGAGATGCGAGAAGATGATGGTGGGATGGGGGGATCGACCGAGCAGAGTTGCTTTGAAGGTGAGTTGAATAGCGAGTTAACGGAGAATAGCGAACAGGCTTTGGAATTAACGAGTGGAAATGGTCGGAGTGGGTTTGAGGTTCGCGATTACCAGCAGCGGATTGTTGACAAAACACTGGCAATGTATCTCGGTCAGCATCGTGATGGATCAGGACGACTGCAAGCGAAGGTGAATAGTATTTTGGTTGAGAGTCCGACCGGTAGCGGCAAGACCGTGATGGGAATGATGATCGCCCGGAGAATGCTTCAGCATGGTGGCGTTAGGATCGGTTGGGTAGCGATGCGAAGAAATCTGCTTCAGCAAGCGGAACGCGAGAATAAGAGACTCGGATTCAATCTGGATATTCAGTACGTCTCGATGTTCGATTCCAATCCACCCGAAGTGGATTTTCTAGTGGCCGATGAGGCGCAGCATGATGCGGCCGCGAGTATGGCTACTTTGCACGCTAAGATGAAGCCTAAGTTCATACTAGGTCTTTCAGCGACACCGTTTCGCAGCGACCGCGCGAAGTTGTGTTTTCAGGAGGTCGTGCGCGACGTCGGTATTCAGCAGTTGATTCAGTTTGGCTATCTGAGTCGCTACAGTCATTTCACTTTGCCCGAATACACACCCGCCTCAATCGCTCATCATTTTGCGCGCGAGCAATCGCGCTGGGGCAAGTCACTGATTTTCTTTCATCGTCTTGAGCAGTGCCTGGAGTGCCAGAGGCATTTATGGGATCAAGGTGTTACTGCAGAGGTGGTCACAGCATCGAGTGATCGCGAGCGTCAGATTGAGGATTTCGAACAGGGGCGAGTGGAAGTCCTTTTGAGTATGGCGATTTTGACCGAGGGTTTTGATTGTCCATCGTTGCAAACGGTTTTTTGTCGTCCCAGTTCCAAAGGGCCGACGCTACAGATGTGTGGTCGCGTTTTTCGTAAGCATCCTGACCTGCCTATCAAGCAGGTCGTGCAGTGTAAAGCGACACGCCATCCCATGACGGCAACCGCAGAGGCAGCGGAGCAATATGTATGGCTGGAAGGAGCCTGGAAGACGCTGCAGCGTAATCGACAGATCGATGCGATTTGTCAGCGTATGCGAGAAATGATCATTGCGCGTCAGGATGTGGTGAAGCCACGTTGATCGCAAACAAATCTAAAGAGCGTATCTGACTATTTTTTTATATTGGGGTGATTTATGACAGCGACTGCAATTCATTATGGATTTACCTCCCTTCAGGATCTTCGCGTTGATACTGGAGTGAGTACGGAAAACTCGAAGAAGAGATCGGTATTGATCGAGGTTGAGGGGCAAAAGATGAAGCCGACGGATCGATTCTGGCGATCGATCTTTACTCGATATCGTATCTCGGATTCGATTTTTCGTTACTATTCCCATCAAGAAGTCTTTGAGCGAATTTCCTCTCGAGTGAAATCGGATAGCTTTCGATACTGTTGGCAGGAAGAGAAAAATGGGCTTCCATCTCTCTTAGCGGTCAGCAACCCAGATCGTCAAATCGTTCGCATCGATGCACTGACCGATTTGGTGCAGACCTACTCGTCTCTAAAGACAGAGTATCACGAGGGAGTATTTACTTCGACCCATGAACCGCGATCGGGTGAGTTCGCTTATCGAATTGGCCCGGACGAATTCAAAAATCAGTACGTGCTAAAAATGCCCGTTGATGGTTTCGGCGATCCACAAATCTATTTGTCGCTGTTGCGTATGATCTGTGCCAATGGAGCAGTTGGCTATACCCCTCAGTTCCGTTCCGAAATTCGTGCTGGTAAGGATCCTCAGCATGCGATTACCAGGGCGCTGACTTGTTTTGACAATGCGAAGGGCTATTCGGCAATGGCAGAACGTTTCGAAGCGGCTCAAGCCTCTTGGGCTTCCCTTCATGAAATCCAACGAGTTTACAGCCAGTTGATCAAGCTTTCGTTGAACGATAAGAAGCTTGGATTGAACATTCTCAATCGCCTGTATGAAATCACAGGACGTCCGCAGGAGCTTTATGGACTCGCGAATCTGGAGGCGCTATCGGAGAAGCGGCAGCGCATTTTGCCGGCGAAGTGCCGAGTCTATGACCTAATCAACTTCGTCACCGAAATCGCAACGCATCACGTCGACTATAACCAGGCTGTGCGACTCCACGGGCTGGTGGGAAGTTTTCTTTCGGATGACTACGATCTTGAGGGAAGCGCCGATCAGGTCGGGGAGTTTTCCGATCTGTTCCTAGCGAGTTAGGAAAAGCGGCCCGCGCTATCAAGTCAGCGCCGGTGCTCAGCGCAGCGGTGCTCGTGCTCAGCGCAGCGGTGCTCGTGCTCAGCGCAGCGGTGCTCGTGCGCGATCCCGAACGGTTTCCGCAAAGTCTATCCTAATACCAGTGCTCACAGCGCAAACTGTGGGCATTTGCTTTATAAGCCTCTACGGATTAGACTCGACGCTCGCAAGAATTGAACATCGAGCATAGAGGATGCTAAAATCTTGCAGGTTTTTTTTCTGATTTGTTCGGGATCGAATTTGCCTTGCGGGGTTTCTTACGAGCACGAGCACGAGCACGAGCACGAGCACGAGCACGAGCACGATTGTGAAGGGAGAGTTGGGAGCGATTATGGGAACGGAACCAGCGTCAGAGAAAAACGCAGACTCAGATGCGAGTGTTCGCAAAGGGAGTTCCGAGAATCCTGCCGCGATGATCGACGCTTGGGAATCGTTTATTGTGAACGAGGTCTATACTCAGCCGACCAGCAAGGCGAAGAGCGACTATCGCAACTATGACCATCCCGCTCGTGAGACGGTCCGTGAGTTCTATCGCCTAAATCATCGTTATCAAACCTATGAGTTTGGACAGCAGAAGCGCGCAGAATATCTATCACTCGGTCGCAAGAGATTGAAGGTCTTCGAGGCACTCGATTTTCTTAACACCTTGGTCGATGACTCGGATCCCGATATTGAACTAGATCAATTGCAGCATCTACTTCAAACCTCCGAAACGATTCGCCAGGATGGACATGAAGACTGGTTTGTACTCACCGGTTTAATGCATGATCTCGGTAAAGTGCTCTGTCTTTTTGGAGAGCCGCAGTGGGCGGTCGTCGGTGATACTTTTCCGACTGGCTGCGCTTTTAGTAACCGAATCGTTTACTCAGAGTTCTTTTCCGAAAATCCGGATGTGTATGATTCACGTTTCAATACCCATTTCGGGATCTATCGCGAACACTGTGGTTTGCGCAATGTGCAGATGTCCTGGGGACATGATGAGTATCTTTATCACGTACTGAAGGATTATCTTCCTGAGCCAGCGCTCTATATGATCCGCTTCCATTCTTTCTATGCTTGGCATCGCGAGGAACAATACGACTGGCTGTGCGATGATCATGATCGCGAAATGCTGCCTTGGGTGCGAAAGTTCAATCCCTATGATCTCTACTCCAAGTCACCAGAACCTCCGGATTGGAGCAAGTTGCGTCCTTATTACGAAGGGCTCATCATGAAGTACTTGCCGGAAACTCTGGCTTTCTAAGTAAGCTTCGCATGGTTGTCGCCCGCTCCGCGAGTCGCGATGTATGGTAAATACATGCCAGAAGATAATCGTTGCTTTGCTAGCATTAAAAGCTTATCTCCAAAAGCTCCAGTAGAAGCAATGTTAAGCGAGTATCCTTTAGTCGCTGCTTTGAGATGCCGATGACTAGATCAGGGTCTGAAGTCTGCTTCGGGGAAACGAACAAGTAGCAATCCGCTGACTCTCAAGTCGATGTTTGGGTGATGCGATTGACACTGATTCCGCATTGCAGTAGTTCAGCACTGTGACAGTAAGAAACGATGGATCGTTGCGGCCGAATTATCTGAATGGCAATTGTTCTAAACAGATAATTTCGAGCTTGGGAGTGTGACATGGTTGGGAACATGGCGGCAATTAATTGGCGACTCCTTGCGAGCGTTATTGTCTTGCTGCATTTTCCCGGAATTGGTTCGTCACTCCTCTTGGGGCAATCTATCCCATTGGATCCATCTCAAGGGTACTATCAATCGCCTAGTCCTACCCTGCCAGCGAACGCTCTGCCATCCGATGTGAAAATTGAAACGCTTCCACCTCAGTACCAGCCTTCGCAAACCCCGGGGGTACCGGTCGTCGATCCTCAAGGAGCACCTCCAGTTATAGGGACGACTTTTGTCTATAGCGAGGAGGTTCCCGAAATCGAATTGGGTGCCAAGGAGATGACTGAATTGCTGACCGAATCGGTCGATTTCATTGATGGTGAAGATCCGTTTTGCGATGTCTCACCTATTCGCGAATTGATGAGCGAGCGATATCGTTGTTACAAGTCAGGTGACTTCGCTTGGAATTTTATGCCAGGAGATGGGAATCAGTTTGGTTGGGCTGGTTGGGAGTCAACCGCTGCGATCGGTCGGAAAAGGAAATCTGGTTTATTCAGCAACTTCAATATGCATCTGTTATCCGGTCCGGAAGTTATCGCGTTACCTCCAAGGCTCTATGACTTTGTTTTAGGTTATCAGAAAAGAGAGAGACTTTCGCAATCGCTTAGTTATGACGTTGGTGCTTCGGTGGGAATCTACAGCGATTTCGAAGATAGTGCACGAGATGGAGTGCGTTATCCTGCTCATGCGGTTGGAATCTATCATGCCAGTGATTCCTTAGATTATGTGCTCGGAGTCGATTATCTTTCTCGCGATGACATCAAGATTCTGCCTGCGTTTGGTTTTAGCTGGCATAGCAGCGAGATCCCCAATTTGCGTTTAGATCTTGTCTTCCCTCGTCCTCGCATCGATGTGGCATTGAACGATCATTCGCGAGTCTACTGGACGGCAAGGTTAGGGGGTGGCACTTGGGATATCGAGATGCCGAATGAAGCGAATGATGTGTTCACTTATCGTGACTATCAAGTGCTGATGGGTATCGAGCGATTTGAATCAAAAAATGCCCTAAACGCCTGGGAGTTCGGTTTCGTTTTTGGAAGACATGTCCAACTGCGCAACAGTTTAGCTGAAGCGAACTTCGATGAGTCTTTCGTTTTGCGTCACGTCAGTCGTTTCTAAATCGCTGTTAGCACCGTACCGCGAACGACTCAGCAAACGTTAATCGATGAGTTTTTCAACGCGTCGACTGCCTGCTTGATCTTTGTCGGTGGCTTTGAATTTTTCGAGCACGACTTGATCGGGGCGATTTCGGCCAACTTTCACCGTGTAGTGGCCAGCAGCGTAGACGTGAGGTTGGAATCTGTCGGTCGCCGAGCGAAAGGTATACAGCACTTCGCCGCTCTCCTCATGGATAACCTGGATCACTCCTTGAGTCTTGCCGGGGAAAATAATTTCCGGTAGCCAGCCAATCGTTTTCCGACCATCGTTATCTTGTTGTTTAATGGTGATAGGCCAGCCAGGGAATTGTGCTTTGTCCCCCTCGGTCACGGATGAAAAACGTGGCCAACATTCCATACGAATCGAGCGATTGTCTTTGCGAAACTTGACGATGCCGTAACCGTCAGCGCGCTGGCGAGGATCGGAAATGTCGGGCGGGTTTGCATACGCAAACATGGATATTTTGTTTCCTAAACCATCACGATAGTCTCCTGTCCAGGGAAGTGGACTATCGGCGATCGGATGGGGACCAGCTTTTTCGTCCAAGGGATGCCACCAGCGTCCATAAATGGTGTTAACCAATGCGGGACTCGTAAATGCAAATGGACCGTCACGATGTTCGGTGATGCCATGCTGTACGACGACGGCGAGATGCTGATCGCCACAGAGATGAACTCCGAGTGCCCTGCGTATTTCCTCGAGCGCCAATCGGCGACCTGTTTGTGGCCAGCCGTTACAATCGAGGTCAGCTAGTAAGCGATCATTGCGGCCACCATGCATGTGCACAGCGCCGCAGAAAGCGGTTTGGCTCAAGACGGCTTTCATTTCAGCTTCGGTCCAATCCTCACTCCAATGTCGCAGAAAGTTCAATTGTCTTAAGCCGAGGAGTTCCAGGCCAGGGAGATCGATACTGGCAGGATCGTACTTTGGATCATTGATATGATCGGGGCGTGGCCCCATCTTTGGGATCTTTCCTTCGGGCCCCGACTTCCACTTGCGATCTTCGATGATGGCGAAGTCGATACCACCGATGCGCAAGCGTGTGAAGTAGACGGTAATGTTGCGTTCCACAGGCGTGGGATCAACTGGATCTGGTAAATGCCAAGTCTGTTGACGCTGGACCATGTTGACATAGTCGACTGGATAGAAATAACCGCCATCGGCGTTAGCTTTCGTCACTGAACGTTTACCATTTTCACCCCAGAGATTCGGATGGCCGACATCGTGATCATCGGGAATGGTGACGGCAGGTCGATCGCGAAGCACATCGCGAAACTGAAGTCCGAATTCAATCCAGCCTGCTGTATGCTCGGTGTGACGATAGGTTTGGTCACCAGCGAAGAAGAGCAGATCGGGATTGTGTCGTTGCAGGCCCTCAATGATTTCGGGCCGAGTACCGGTCGTGCGACTTGAGTTGCAAGACATTACAGCTACAACAATTTCGGTTTTATCGCGAGGATCTTTGCGGATGAGTCCTTCGAAAGAAGCTTCTTGTCCATGGCGCAGGCGATAGGGAGTGTCTACGGTCGAGTCCCAGTTGTCGATGCGAAAATGACAACTCCAGCCTGGGTATACAATATCTTGCTGAGCGATTTCCTCCCATTTCCCATCGCGCTGAATCTCCAAGTGGACGCTGCGAGGTTCGTCGGGCATCAGGGGAAACAGTTGACCGGTGAGTTTGAGGACGTTGTTATCGCAAGTGTAAATCGCAAAAGCGATGACATCTTTGCGAGGAACTTGCATTGAGGGGGGCGGATTTTGCGCAGGTGGCTTGGCCTTCCACCATTCGCCTGTCGCCAGCGAATCAAGCTTCGGAAAGTCGTTACCAAAAGGTCGAGCCGACTCTTGCTGACCGAAGGCGCTTGAAACAAAAAGTACGAAAGCAAATAGAGCAAGGCCAAGGCGTAGACTCATGTCGAGAGTAACCTAGTAAAAGACTGTCGCGCAAATTTAGAAGCAAGGGAAAGAAGCTGGTGAATCAAACGTGGATGAGTTTGCGAAGTTCATCCAAATATCGAGGAATCGCTTCGCGAGGCTCTTCTTCAGCTTCGTATTCGAGTGCTACCCAGCCGCTGTAGCCAGCATCTCGCAAGATGGACAAGACGCGAGCCAAGTCGGTCGGTTGTTGTTTGCCGCTGGGATACATGTCGACTTTAATTTGAGCGTTCACGGCATAGGGAGCGATCGCTTCGAGTTCTTTGTACGGATCGTCGGTCGATCGGAAATTGCCGGAATCGAAATTGATGCCGAAGTGTGAGGTTTGGACTTGCTGGACGAGCTTAAGCAGTCCCTCGGCGGTGGCTGTAACACCACCGTGATTTTCCAGCGCGAGAATGATTCCTTTTTCGGCAGCATAGCGGCAAGCAACTTCGCAGTTTTCTGCGCACTGTTTAAGAGTTGCCTCAAGATCGGCGCCAGCGGGTTGGTTACCAGCGAAAATACGAATCACGGGAGCACCGAGTTTCGCGTAGCGATCGATCCAGAGCTTAGTATGCTCAAGGTCCTCTGTAAGCTTTGGTCCAGCAGGCTGGCAGTAATCGTTACGAATCGCTCCACCGGAAACAGTGATACCGCGGAGATGGCAATGATTCTTGAGCTGGTAAATATAATCGTCCGTAGTTTCAGTCGGGAAATAATAAGAGGTCAGTTCGGCTCCTTCGAGTCCATGTTCGAAGCAATAGTCGACGAAATCATGGAGGTTCATCGTCGCTTTTTTATCTTTCGAGCCTTGAAGGTATTTGCGCATCGAGTAGGCAGCGAGGCTGAGGCGAAGGTGTCCTGGTTTGGGGCGTTTGATGGGATCCATCGCGTAAGCGGGGGTAGTGCTTAATGCGATTGCGACACCGGAGAGGGTCTGAAGAAAATGACGACGTTGCATGGTTGCGGTTTCCAAAAATAAGATGAAGAGAGATTGGCCGTATTCTAAAAAGGCTCGCCCCGTCATACAACGTAATTCTGATCGCTCGTCAGGGTTTGCTGTGGAGGATTGCAGATGAAAGTACCTAGATTTTGGCATTGTGAATGGGTCAAGGTGCCATCAAAGTTCGATCCTCAAGTTTCGTGGCATATCCCACGTTGGGGTTGGTCCGGAGAGAGTCTTGAGGCGGCCAAGCAAGCGGCGATCGAGCGAGCCACTGCTACGAAACAGAGATGGAGTTTAGGAACGGCTGAAAAAGTAGGCCGATGGTATCTTGGCAATTCCTACTTCGTTCAGCCGCCACGGGAGGAGATCCTGCAGGAGTTAGCTGATGATTCGGGCGAGATTGAAGGCTGGGTTAGTCGGAATCGGTATGGAGTGCTGGTGCTCAACACCGATCGACTAGTGATGATCGATATCGACCGTAAAAAAGTGCATACCCTGACCTCCTTTGTGAAAAAAAATGTTCTCGGTTGGCTAGGTCAGTCACAGGAGAGCGAAGAAGAGAAATTGCTTAGGCTTTGTCAAGAGATCAAAGATGAATCGTTTCGATTGTATCGGACTTTTGCAGGATGGCGCGTCCTATTGCTCAGCCGCAGTGTTCGTGGTGTTGATGACAATTCGCTCGAGTTGTTGCGACGTTTTCCCGTCGATCCACTTTATGTGAAATTGTGTCAGCAGCAGCGATGTTTTCGCGCTCGCTTGACGGCTAAACCGTGGCGAATATCGGTTGAGCGTCCTCCTTGCACATTTCCGAGAGGCGAAGCGATGGAGGGAGAATTTCGTCGCTGGGAGGCGGAATATAATCAAGCGGCCGTTGGGTTTCGGGTGTGCGAACGAATATACGGCGACGATGAGCCCTGCGAGCAACTTAAGAAGTTAGTGGCTCTCCACGACCAATTATGTCAGGTGAATTCCACGCTACCGCTGGCTTGAGGCGACTTCATTCTTTGCAAGGATGTCGTTGGTATTATGACCATCATGCTCAATGGTGTCTGTGGCTACTTATTCGATGGATGCTGTAGTCGAATGCGTATCAATAGATCATTGAGAGCTTCTTCGGCCGAGGCATGTTTCGGGAGATTGCTCTCGGACATTGCCTCTTCAAGTCGCTTTCTTAGTCGTAGGTACTCCGCTTCGTGGAAGGCAAGGTTGGCATCATTAAAGAATCCCTTTTCGGTACCATTAACCTTCAGTTGGATCATTTCAGGGATATAAGGGAGTTTATAGATCTCGTTGAGCTTAGAAAGATTAGCTTCCACAATTCCCGTTTGCATCAAGTGGATGCCGGTTAAGAGAACGCGATAGATATATAAGAGAGGTTTGACTTTGGGAGGGTTATCACGCATGAATAATCGCCACTGAGTTTCCGCAAAACCTAAATAGTGATGACCATGATGGCGTGTGATGCACTGATCGGAGATAGCGATGAGTTCTTCGTGTTCGGGTGAGGTTCGAACGACGAGAGGTGACAAGAGTTGCTCAAGGACGTATCCGTTATTCTTCAGCATCAGTCCGAAGAATTTCTTGACATCGTGAGTCACCAGATCGATTTCCAAACCGTTATCAATGGTGGTATTGCTGACGGTTTCATTTTCGACATGTAGGCCCAGCACAGATGAAAGAGGGAGAACATGGATGCCTCTTAGGTCATAGTCCGAATCGGGCGATGGAAAGCCGTAGAGGTGTGCGCCGCTGATCGTAGCGAAGACGAGGTAGTGGGGATGCTGGTGGGCATGTTTTTCAACACGGGGATCAAAGTTCATCGAGCGAGTGCTTTCCGAGGGGGGGAAGGAGGGTGAGCGACTGCGGCCGGTTCATACCAAAAACGAGTTCATTCAAATTCATGGTAGCTTCATTTGTTTGACATGATAATCATCTATTGGCAAAGGCACCATGCGATAGAGAGGTGGTTTGAAATAGCATTTGAGGAATCGAACTGTTTGTCCTTTACTACAGGCTGCACAAAATATGGGAACGCGTGCACAATCGATTGTGCGGGTCGTTTTTAATTGTTAAGATTTGATGAGTGTGGAGCGACTATTTTTGTTCCGAGCAGCCGCTTAGAAAATTAAGGTCATGGCTACTGATCCTAACTCAGCTCATTCCCAGCTCCCTAAATTAAAGGACGTAGCCGCCGCGGCAGGGGTTAGTCTCTCGGTGGCTTCGCGTGTCTTGTCTGGTAAAGCAGATGCGTACCGGATCAGTGAGCTGGCCAGTCGGCGTGTCAGGAAAGAAGCAGAGCGGCTAGGTTTTCAGCCCGATCGATCTGCCAAAGCCCTGCGACTTGGCAAGAGCAATCTGATCGGTGTGATCTTCCCAGATGTTGCCAATTCATTTTTCGCTGCGATCGCACAGCAAGTAGCCCATGCCGCTGAGCGGGTCGGATACGATGTTCTCTTAGCCGATAGCGGTAATTCGACCAATAGAGAATCATCGCTGATAACGCAGTTGCTCTCGCGTCAAATCGAAGGGCTCGTAGTATGTCCCGTTGGAAAATCGTTTGACCATCTGAAGGATCGTTCGCTGCAGAAATTTCCGTTGGTACTCGTGGATCGTATCGCCGAAATCAATCATGCACATATTGTTACATCGGATCATCGTCTCGGAGGGACGATGTTAGCAGAGCATCTGATCGAGGCAGGACATCGGCGGATCGGCGTGTTGCAAGGATTGCCGGGCACATGGACCAATGAGAAGCGGCTTGACGGAATTCGAGCGGCGCTTCGTAAGTCTAAGCTAAAGGATATTGAGCTAGCTGTACGTGGAGATGACTTCACGAAAGAAAGTGGAAGCAAGGCGTGCCGGCAATTGTTACAAGCTATGCCGAAACTCAGTGCCATCATTGCACTCGGAAATCCCCAGGCGCTAGGGTGTCTTGAGGTTTTTCAAGAGAAGGGATTGTCGATACCCCGGGATCTATCCCTGGTGAGTTTCGATGATCATCCGTTTGTGTCGCATTTAGCATCGCCGCTAACCGTTATCCAGCAAGACGTGGAGCTGCTGGGGCGAGAAGCGAGCCGGCTTTTGTTTTCTGAATTGTTAGGGGAAAGTGCAGCGAAAAAAAGCCAGGAGATTGTACCGGTGAAACTGGAAGTGCGAAAATCGGTAATGGTTCTATCCAAGGTTCAACAACATGAGAGGGTTGTATCATGAAGGTGTGTAGAATTCGCCAAGCGGCGAAATGGTTGAGCAAGCGAATGAGCTGGTGTATGGGGATAGGGTTGTTGTCATTGAGCAGTGCGACGAGTGGTTTCAGTAAAGAGCCGATACCCTTTATCTTCGATACCGATGTTGGAAATGACGTCGATGATGTACTTGCGATGGGCGTTATTCACTCGCTGCAGAGTCGTGGTGAATGCGAATTGATCGCCGTCACGATTACCAAAGATGCCAAGGAAGCGGCTCCATTTGTCGACGCCATCAACACCTTCTATGGACGCGGTGGCGTTCCGATCGGCGTAACAAGCAGTGGAGTGACTCCGGAGCGTGGTAAATTCCTAGGCCTGATCGAAGCTAAAACTGAGAAGGGTGAACTGAAGTACCCACACGATCTGAGACTTGGATCCAAGGTACCTAGTGCGGTCGAAGTGCTGCGCAAGGCTTTAGCAGGCGCCAAAGACCACAGTGTCGTGATTGCTCAGGTTGGATTCTCGACCAATCTCGCTGCATTACTGGAAAGCAAGCCCGATAACGTCAGCCCTCTTGGTGGCGTTGATTTGGTGAAGCAAAAAGTGCGACTCCTCTCGGTCATGGCAGGAGCTTTTGTGCCGATCGACGGTAACCCAGGATACGGAGAGTACAACGTAGTGCAGGACATTAAGTCTGCTCAAAGAGTTGCTGATCAATGGCCTACAGAGATCGTTTTCAGTGGATTTGAGATCGGTATAGCAGTCCCCTACCCTGCTGAGAGCATTCTGCAGGATTACAGTTATGTTCCACATCATCCTCTCGCTGAGTCGTATGTTCTCTACGAACCACCTCCTCACAATCGACCTACTTGGGATTTGACGAGTGTTCTTTATGCGATTCACCCGAGTCGTGGCTACTTCGACATTTCAGAGCCTGGTAAGGTCTCTTTCACTGACGAAGGAAAAACAAAATTCGCTTCTGAAAGCAAGGGGTTGCATCGATATTTGAAACTGACTGACGCTCAAAAGGTGCGCGTGATTGAAGCGTTGGTCCAGCTGAGTAGCCAACCACCTCTGAAGTAGTCGCGATTTGAAAATAACTTTTAATAAAGTGGGGATTGTCGTTTGGTAGAGAGTGGATTCAAAGTAGCGGTAAGGCAGTGCGGAGAGATCAGATGAAAAGACGCCGTCCCAAGTTGGTTGTGGTTGGCTCTATCAATATGGATCTTGTGCTTCGTTGTGAGCACTTGCCGCTTCCTGGAGAAACTCGACATGCTATCGACAGTCGCGAAGTAAGCGGTGGCAAGGGAGCCAATCAAGCAGTCGCTGCTGCGCGTATGGGTGCTGAAGTAGCGATGGTCGGTCGTGTTGGCTCCGACGGTTTCGGTATTCAGCTCAAAGAAAATCTTAAGCAGGCAGCGATCGATACTTCATTCGTTTGGGAGACGGAGCAGTGCAGTAGTGGTTTGGCAGTGGTTATGGTTGATCGGGTGGGCGAGAATTCGATACTCGTTTCCAGTGGCGCGAACGGACGCCTGATGCCTGATGATATCCAGCAAGCGGATGCTGTCATAGCGCAGGCGGACATGATGGTCATTCAGCTGGAGATACCTGTTGAGACCGTGGTTGCTGCCGTGGATGCTGCGAAACGGGCTGGGGTTCCTGTTCTTTTGAATCCCGCTCCTGCACTTAGAGATTTGCCTGAGAGACTATTCTCGGTGGATATCCTATGTCCCAATCAGAATGAAGCAGAGATATTGACGGGGCAAGCTGTGGAGACCGTTGAGCAAGCGAAACGTGCTGCATTGAAGCTGCTTGAACGGGGCGTGCGAATCGGGGTCGTAACACTAGGATCGCAAGGTGTTGTTGTTGCGACTCGAGATAGAACCGAATTAAGTATGGAAGCTGGTGTGGCGGTGCATGTTCCCTCGATTGAAATCCAAGCCGTGGATACGACAGCAGCGGGAGATGCTTTCGCTGGTGCCTTGGCGACTTTTTGGAGTGAGCGAATGGATATACGAGAAGCTTGTCGACATGCTTGTGTTGCTGGAGCTTTGGCAGCAACCAAACTGGGCGCACAAACCTCTTTGCCGTGGCGTGGGGAAGTGGTAGCTAGGATCAATGAGTTATAAGTTTGTTAGGACTGGCCTGTCACGATGAAGTGATGCCTAAATTTAAAAGAAGACGCTTCAAGATAAAAAGGTAAACCAATATGAATCATCGGAAAGTTGTAGCGGTCTGCTTCTGCCTCGCCGCCATCGTGTTCCAGTTAGGATGTGAAAAACCAAAAGAGACGCTTACCACGCCAGCGACGACCAAACCCAAAATCGCTTTAGTGATGAAGTCTCTGGCCAATGAGTTCTTTTCGACCATGGCGGAGGGTGCTAAGAAACATCAAGAAGCTCATGCGGATCAATATGAATTGGTGGTCAATGGAATCACGGACGAACGTGATATCAGTCGACAGGTTGCTTTGGTTGAAGAAATGGTAGCAGCGGGAGCAAAGGCGATTGTGATTGCACCAGCCGACTCGAAAGCATTGGTTCCTGTGCTGCGCCGAGTCGCGAAAGAAGGAGTTGTGATCGTCAACATCGATAATCGATTGGATGCAGAAGTCTTAGCGAGCGAGAATTTGCAAGTTCCTTTTGTCGGGCCTGACAATCGAGCAGGAGCCAAAAAGGTGGGCGACTACATGGCAAGTCAGTTAGCTTCGGGAGACAAGATCGCGATTCTTGAGGGTATAACGAGTTCGTTCAATGCGCAGCAGCGCAAGCTAGGGTTTGAGGAGGCGGCTAAAGAGGCTGGCTTGCAAATTGTCTCTTCGCAAAGCGCTGAATGGGAAACCGGTTTAGCGAACACGATTACCAGCGCGATGCTGCAAGAGAAGCCCGATATCAAGGCGATCTTTGCTTGTAATGACAGTATGGCTTTGGGGGCTGTGGCTGCCATCAATGCAGCGGGATTATCTGGTAAGGTTAAGGTGGCTGGTTTCGATAACATTTCAGCAGTGCAGGAAGCGATTCGCGCGGATAAGGTAGTAGCAACTGCCGATCAGCATGGCGATCAGTTGGCTGTCTACGGCATTGAATACGCCTTGAATCTATTGAAGGATCGTCAGGCGAAAATGGAGGATCGCGAAACCCCAGTGGATCTGATTACCGCTGAAACGTTGAAGTGAGATAGTTTGCTGATGCCTACTCTCAAAACGAGCGAGACCCTTCCAGAAGATGCCAAACCGGTTCATTTGCCGGGAAACGGGCCTGCGTTAGCGATCGTCCGTCCCTACGTGGCCTTGCTCGGAGTGTTGGTCGTATTGACGCTCGGCTTCGGGTTGATGAGCGATCATTTCTTTAGTTCAAGAACGTTTATTTCGATCGCTAATCAAGTGCCGGCGCTCACCGTGGTATCGGTAGGGATGACGTTTGTTCTCATCTCTGGTGGCATTGATTTATCGGTAGGGTCGGTTCTGGTGTTGTCGTCTGTCGTTCTCAGTACGCAGTTGACTGCCAAAGATGGTTCCGTGCTGATTGCGATGCTGCTGGCGTTAGGTGTAGGTGGGCTCTGTGGTTTTTTCAATGGTTCACTGAGCGTTATGCTCGGTATACCATCCTTTGTGGTAACGCTGGGTATGATGCAATTTGCGCGAGGTGCGGCGGCACAAATCACAAATTCTAAGAGTATCTATGTCGGGTCGACCTTGGAGTGGATTGGTAGCACAAGCGCGTGGGGTATTTCACCCGCTTTCATGATTGCAGTGGGTACGGTGATTTTGGGAGAGTTGTTGCTACAACGCACAGTTCTGGGACGCTACTGGTTTGCAATCGGAGCCAATGAGACGGCGGCTCGTTATTCGGGGATTGATTCCAGACCTTACCGGATCGCAGCTTTCGTTATGATGGGGTTGCTCTGTGGTCTTGGCGCGATCATGTTCACCAGTAGGCTGTCGCTGGCTGATCCGAATGAAGCGGTCGGTCTGGAATTGGCAGCTATCGCAGCGGCGGTGATCGGTGGAACCAGTTTACTGGGTGGTCGTGGCTCGGTGGTCCAAACTTTTCTTGGTGTCTTAGTGATCGCTCTCTTGCAGACTGGGCTAGCGACACTCGGAACCCCTGAACCGCTCAAGCGCATGATTACCGGCGGTGTATTAGTTCTAGCGGTAGTGATCGATGTCTTTAAGAATCGACGCTAGTAGGATCACTTGCCAGGGGCAATTTATTATCTACTGAAGCATCGCATAGAGAATAATATTGATCCCGATCTTAGCCGCATCTTCTCGGGTGTAACCTTTGCACTGCAGCGACTGTTGGCTTTCTAGGGCACAGCTTAGGTCAAGTGGCGAGAAGACGACTGCGATACGATCATCTATGGTGATATGTTCGAGTTCCGGAGTAGCTTCCTGTTTCTGAGCGACCAGTCCGCCATTGTCTCTTTTCATCGGATCGATGAGATTTACTTTTCTAACATCGAATCCGGTGAATTCTTCGGTGAGAAGTGGGTGGGTCGCAGGAAGGGGCTGAAGTGGTTTTTCAGGTAGGATAAGAGTCATTTCTTTGCGGAAGGATTCTGCAAAAGGGGAACTTGCGCAGATGGAATCGGCAAATAGGAATCCACCTCGTTCCAGGTAAGTCTTGAGGGCAGCGCGTTCTTCATTGGTAAAGCTGAAGCTATTTCGTCCATGCATGAAGACGACGGGGTACTTTTCAAGTTCCTTAAGTTCAGCATTGATCAAGAGAGGTTGGCTGTTGATATCAGCCGGTTGTTCTTTAAGGAACCATTGCAGGAGATTGGGGATGGTACGCGGGGCATCGTTTGCGCCACCGGCATGTTGCAATTTAGGGATGGTAATATGGCCGCGAAAGATCTGAGTCGCTGGCATATCGTTGCGAACGATCTGTACGGCATCGAGTTTTTCTTTGAGTTGTCTTCCTGTGGCATAGGCGGTGACATTGAGTCCGATCTTCGTGGCGTTATCGAGTTCGTTCACCAGTTCAGGTGGAAGCTCGCGTTTGAGCTGCATGGGTGGATTCAGTTCCCAGCGACAAGATAGAGGAATCGGACTGTAAACGATGCTGGTTCGGCAACAGGCATCGATACCGTAGAGCCAGAAGTTTTCTGGTAATGTTTTTGGGTCGATGGTTGCTTCGGCGAACCAGATGGGATGGGAAGGGGGAAGTTTCTGAAGTGGCTGTCCGAAAAGTTCTTGCACTAAGTTTCGAAACGATGTATCGAAAGCTTCACCGCGACAGCCATCGCCATTACATGCTTCAGCAAAAATGAATCCTCCTTGTTCGACATACTGTTTGAGGAGTGTTTTTTGTTCCTGGGTGAATTGCAATTCATCGCGACCGCTGATGAAAAGCACAGGACTTTCGAGCAAGTCGGCTAACGAAGATTTGTTTAGAGAGATGGTTTGCCAGGTGAGATCTCGTTTCCAAGCTTGCTCGATGTGACCGGTGAGGTAGGGAACAGCGAATCGATGTTGATTCCAATCATTGCTCGCGCCGTATTCCAGACGGCTGATAACGATTTGTCGTTTCCCCTTCGAGAGAAATAAGAGGGCGAGCGCTGTGTTGATATGCGTAGCGGCTTCAAAGCCGCTGGTTGAAGTGAAGAATCCTTCGAGGCGATCTTGCTGAGCGAGGAGTTGAGCTGCACCTTCGCGATACCAATCATGTTCGCCGATAAAGCGTTGACCTGTGAGGCGACCTACGCGCTCGAGTCCATAGAGGTAGTAGAGTTGCCACTGTCCGCCTGGATTGGAGAAGACCTTGAAGTTTCTTCCTAGCCAGTCGAGTGCTTTGTCGATCGGATCATCGGTGATATTAGTTTTGCCGCAGCATTCGATCTGATTATTGCGGATACCTGATTCCGGTTTTCCTAATTGTCCAACGGTTATGACGACCGAGGTGATGCCTGCAGCCGTCATACTGCCGGTGAACATTCGGTCGTTGTAGCTCCAGCCACCATCGGGGCCCTGCGACTGCAGCCAGTATCTCAGTGAAGATTCATAGGTTCGCGGTTCGACCGGGACACCGATTCGTTGGGCTTCGGAGAGAGCCAGAAGAGCAAATTGAGTGTTTGAGGGGTCGGCCCCATTATTGACCGGTTCGTATCCCCACATGCCGTTCGCTTGTTGGGCGCGGGTTAGCCACTGAACGTTTTGTTTGATTCGCAAGAGATCTTCGTTAGGATTTGCTGCACAAAACACCATGGTTTGCAGCGCGACCGAATAGGTTCTGTTGGGGGTTATAGCTCGCAGGTAATTCAGAGCTTTGGTCATTGAAGGGTGAGCCGGGGAGACGCCCGAATTGAGCAGAGCGAGGGTTACTAGCGCGGATGCTCCGCAATTTTCACTTCCATATTCATCCCAGCCACCTTCGGGGCTTTGGACTTTCTGCAGGTATTCGATGCCTCGCGCGATCGCTTGATTGACTTGGGCAGAGGTGAGATTTCGGCCCGCTTGAGCATGGGCAATTGGTGTGAAACCGCACAGGATTAACACTAAAATGGCTGAAATGAGTAGGCTGGATGGATTGCGCTTGGTTAGCATACCGCATCTTTCTCGGCTCGGGGAACTTATTCAGCCGGGTCCATTCTTTTCCCATCCCCCGCCGATAGAATAAGAACTGAGTTCGGCTAGGTTGAGTGGAAACTTAAGAGCTGGTTGCCCGAGCCCTGTTGGTAGTATAGCGCGCAGTGGCACTGAAGCGGAATATAGAAGCGGAGTCTATGGAAGAAAAACAGACGTCAGCGAAGGTTCGCAATGTCGGCGACTTGTTGCGTGAGTTTCGCGAACATCGAGATGCGATGCGGCAAGAGTTGGCCAAAGTGATCATCGGACAAGATGAAGTTGTAGAGCAATTGTTTGCTGCGATTTTCACGAGGGGCCACTGTTTGCTTGAGGGTGTACCTGGACTAGCGAAGACATTGATGGTCAGTTCGTTGGCCCGCATCTTGGATGTTTCCTTCAAGCGTATTCAGTTCACGCCGGACTTGATGCCATCGGACATCACCGGGACGAACGTTCTCGATGAGGATGCGGCTGGGAAACGTGAGTTTCGTTTCGTTGAAGGGCCTATCTTTACCAACATCTTGTTAGCTGACGAGATCAACCGAACGCCTCCCAAGACTCAAGCGGCCTTGCTCCAGGCGATGCAGGAGCGCGAAGTCACCGTTGGGCGTGCGACTTATTCGTTGCCAGAGCCATTTTTTACGATTGCCACTCAGAACCCGATCGAACAGGAAGGAACTTATCCACTTCCTGAGGCGCAGTTGGATCGCTTTATGTTCAATATCAAAGTGGGTTATCCAACTGCGGATGAAGAGGAAAAGATTTTGTTGGCGACGACTCGCCATGACAAACCCGAGGTATCAAAAATTCTCTCAGGTAAGTTGATTCTCAATATTCAGAAGTTGGTGCAGAGCGTTGCGGTGAGTCCGTTTATCGTCAAGTATGCCGCGCACCTAGTCAGGGCAACGCGACCCTCGGATGATCGAGCTCCACCGTATGTTCGGGAAATGGTGGACTGGGGTGCTGGGCCGCGAGCGGGGCAATTTTTGATTATGGGGGGAAAAGCGATCGCAGCAATGGATGGACGATTCAGTGTTGCGATTGATGATATCCGTCGGATTGCAGTTCCTGTGCTAAGACACCGTATCAGTACAAACTTTCAGGCGCAAGCCGAAGGTATCACAACGGACAAAATGATTTTGCGATTGCTCAAAGACATTCCGGAGCCTGAGATACCTAAGTTCGCTAATGCTCCAGTGGCACCTCCCGTTCAATAACAATCTTATCTTTCCGATCGATCCTTTGAGCTCTCAGTGGAAGTAACGAGCACGCATGACGGCTGTCGAGCAATACCTTAAGCCCGAGTTGGCGGCGCAGATCAAGCGGCTTGATCTGCGCGCGCAGATGGTGGTTCGAGGGTTTTTGCAGGGTTTGCACGCCAGTCCCTTTCAGGGCTTCTCGGTGGAATTCAGCGAGCATCGCCGCTATGTACCTGGTGATGATCCCAAGGACATTGATTGGCTGGCGTATGCGAAGACGGAAAAGTATTACGTCAAGAAGTTCGAGTCGGAAACCAATTTGACCGGATACTTGATGGTCGATATGAGTCAGTCGATGGCTTACACTTATCGGCAGCAGTTAACAAAGTTGGATTACTCGATTTGTTTGGTCGCTGCTCTGTCGTACTTGATGATCATGCAGCAGGATCCGGTAGGAGTGGTAACGTTCGATTCGAAGATTCGTGAGAGCTTACCGCCGAAAAGTCGCCGTGGTCAGTTGCCAAATATTCTCAGCTTACTAACCAAAGTCAAAGCAACGGGCAAAACAGATCTCGCGGGATCCGTGCGACAACTGGCTGCGATGGCTCGCCATCGCAGCTTGATAATGATCTTCAGCGATATCTTGGGGGATGTACCTGAATCACTGGCTGCCTTCCGTCAGCTTCGTTTCTCCGGTCATGATGTGATCGTTTTTCACGTGTTGGATGAAGCGGAGGTCACCTTTCCATTTACGGGACGAGTGCTTTTGGAGGATCCCGAGAGTGGGCAATCGATGCCGGTCGATGCTGATGTTGTGCGCAAGCAGTATCGTGAAGAAGTGGAAGCCTTTCGTCAGCAGTTGAAGACAGGATGTGCGGAATCAAGGATTGATTATGTTCCGATCGATACTGGCATGCCCTATGACAAGGCGCTAATGGAGTATCTTCTCAAGCGGCGTAATCGAGGCTGAGAAGTTATGACATTCCTTCATCTCTCTTTACTTGCAGGTGGTTTGTTAGCAGCGATACCGATTTTGTTGCATCTTTGGTCGCAGCGTCCTCCCAAGCCACTGGTGTTCCCAGCATTAAGATTTGTGAAGCTAACGATTCAGTCGCACAAGCGATCATGGCAAGTGCGGCAATGGTTGTTGTTAGCGCTGCGGGCACTGGTTTTACTGCTGATGGCTTATGCGCTCGCTAGACCTAGCGTTCATTCCGATATGTTAGCGACTTGGCTGAGCATCGGTGGTGTCGCGCTCTTGGCAGCGCTGGCGACAGTGGTAGCCTTCGTTGCCCTTGCATCGAAGAAGCAGCTTAGCATTATCGCCGTGAGCGGCATAACCGCGGGAGTTTTGTGGTTATGCGCGACGATTTGGGGGATCTCAGCACTGGCCCGCGGGTCAGCCCCCCCTGCCCTGCAACAGAACACACCTGTTGCCGCAGTGATCGTGATTGATACGAGTCCGGTCATGGATTATCGCTTTTCCAATCAATCGAGATTGGAAGTTGCGAAGGAGCGAGCGACAGAGTTGATCCAGCGACTACCGTCTGAGAGCAAGATTGCGATTATCACACAGCCCAATGGTCAATTTGCATTGGATCGGATGACGGCGCTGAGACAGCTGGAGCGTGTGGAGCTGCAATATCAAAGCAGCAATCTACCACGCATGATTCAATGGGCTAATCAGTTGGTGCGTAACGAGAAACTGGATCGTCGCGAGATCTATGTGGTCACCGATCTTTCCCTCAGCGCTTGGGGAGAAAATCAAGAGGGCGATCTCAAGGAGTCTCTGTCGAAAGAACCGATGGTACTTTTGCAAATTATTGATGTGGGTATCAAGTCGCCGCAGAACCTGAGGCTTGGTGATTTGCAACTCAGCCAACCGGAGCTTGCTCCGGGAGGAAGTGTTACTGCGAAGACCACTGTGACTCGAACTACTGACACGGCTGGTGATCGAATTACGGTCGAATTGTTAGCGGAGAAAAACGATCCTGAGCTGCCGGTCATACGTGATGGAAAAATGGTGCTGCCTGAAGCAACCGTCATTCAGAGACAGTTTGTTGATCTTACGGTGGCTGAGACCGCCGACGTCGAGTTTGAGATACGAGATCTTTTATCGGGAACATATCAATATCGATTTCGTGTGGATCGAGGTGATCCCCTGGTAAGTGATGATCAGCGGTATCTGACATTGAGCGTTGGCGATGTTGGCAAGATTCTGCTCGCCGGCAGCCCCGGTGATATGCGCAATCAATTAGCTCTGATTTTAGGAGCTGGTGGAGGTGAAGCGATCGAGGAAATTGATTTAACGAAATTGCGCGAAGTGAAGTTGGATCAATATGAAGTGATTGTGCTTCAGGATCCGGTGGGTGTTACGGAAGCGGATTTGGTTCCGATCGAAAGATTTGTCAGCGATGGTGGGGGCGTTTTGCTGATTTTAGGACCTTCAGTTGGTACACCTGAAGCGGTGAGTCAGTCGCCGTTGGCCAAGTTGCTTCCGGGCAAGCCTGCACGCATATCGCGACGGGCCCTGGATGATCGTTCGGTGTATTTGGTACCCGATCGCCCAACGCATCCCTTGTTTCAATATTTCGGTGGCCGAGTTACGGAAGCTCCATTTAGTTCCTTGCCGGTGTTTCGCCATTGGGATATTGAGCCAGCGGGTGAAGGTGTCAATTACGAGATATTGATGAGATACAGTTTGAGCGGTATGCCGGCGATCATTACTCAGAATCGTGGCAAGGGACGAGTTCTCACATGGACCACCATGGTCCCTGAAGCGAGTTATCAAAAAGATCGTTCTCCTTGGAACGAGTTGACGAGTGCCGCGGATTGGTGGCCGACGTTTGGATTGCTTTTGGGTAGCGTTCGTTACTTGGGGAGTGATTACGAGGACCGTGTCAACTATTCGCTGGGACAATCGGCAGTATTAACAAATCCACCGGAGAAATATCCTGATCAATATCGATTATTCAATCCCAAAGGTGATTCAACGAAGGTAGAGGCACGCAGCGGTAGTATCGTCGTACCTTCCTTACAGTTTCCTGGTGTTTATCGACTCAAAGGAAATCTCAATGGGCCAGTTGCGAGAGGCTTCTCGGTCAATTCCAGCAGCGATGCGACATCTCTCAAACGGATTACGCAGGAACAGTTGCACGAAATCTTAGGAGAAGAGAATTGTCGAATTGCAATCGACATGAAAGAGGTACAGCAGAGTGTTGGTGCGGCTCGATATGGCCGAGAGCTATTCCCTTTTGCGATTCTGCTGATTTGTGGAATGTTGTTGGGTGAACAGTGGATGGCGAATCGGTTTTATCAGCTGAATTTCGGTAGTAAAGCGACTCAAGTCGTAAGAGGTACTACCAAATGAGTTCACTGAGTTTTGAACCGTTACTGGGAAGTTGGTGGCTGGTCGCCCTTGTGGTCGCATTGCTGCTAGCGAGTTTATTAATACGACCGCAGTTTGCATCCTTGAGTGTTGGAAAAAAAAGAACGCTATTATTGCTCCGGCTAGGAGTGATCTTACTGTTGTTATTGTTGATGCTTCGACCTGGGGTGGTGTGGCGCGAACAAAAATCGCAATCGGCTACAGTAGCTGTTTTATTGGACTATTCGGCGAGTCAGCAGTTACCCAGCGGTCAGAGCGGTTTAACGCGTTGGAAAGTTCAGCAGGAGATTTGGCAAAAGATCGATGGGCTGCGCGATGAATTAAAGGGACAAATTGAGATCGTGCCGTATTCGTACGACGAGCAGTTGCGGCCGATTACGCGGGATGAACGAGGCAAGGTCTTATTTCCTGATCAGCCGATTGGTCGGGTTACTGATATCGGAAAAGCGCTTGCTGATCTAACGACAACCCAGTTAGAGAATCCATTACTGGGAGTTGTATTCGTCGGCGACGGAACCTCGACGATCGAAGATGCGAAGTATGATCCCTTGCAGATTGCTAGGCAGGTGGGGCAAATGGATCAGCCGATTTTTAGTCTTGGTACCGGGCCCAGAGGTGATTCACCCGATAGTCGCGATGTTGCTTTGGAAGGAGTCGCCGAGGAATTAGACGTCTTCTCTAGAAATCGTTTAGAGTTGAAGGGGACTCTACGACTACGTGGGATGGTGGGAACGGAAGTACCTGTGAAAGTTAGTCTGCTGGATGCAAACAACACCGCTTCCGTCGTCGAGTCGTTGAAGTTCACTCCGAAGGAGTCGGATGAGGCATTGCCATTAGCGATCAACATGATTGCCCCGGAAGCTGGTGAGTATCGGCTGATCGTGGAAGCGGAGTTGCAGAATGGTGAAGCGATTACGGCTAACAATAGTTCGATGACGTTTGTCACTGTTCGGAGCGGAGGCGTTCATGCGCTTTATCTTGAGGGACAACCTAGGCAGGAGCAACTTTTCCTGCGTCGCAGTATCAATGCGTCTCCAGATATACAGCTTGATTTCGTCATTGTGCCGCCAAGTACGCAAAGTCGCTGGCCAATCGATCTCAAACAATCGATCGAGGGAAAAGAGTACGATGCTTTTATCCTTGGCGATATTGATGCTGATGCGATTGGGAAAGAGCAACTACAGCTTTTAAAAGATCGAGTCTTCAACGGTGCGGGTTTGATGTTGCTTGGAGGATTTCACGCCTACGATGGTGGTGGATATGGCAACACGCCTTTAGCTGAGATATTACCGGTTCAAGTGCGTCCGGGTATGCATCAACCTTTTGGTCAGCAGGTGCTCGCGCAATTGCATTGGCAAGGTGAGATCAAGATGATTCCTCAAGGAGTGCATCCAGTCACTCAACTCGGAGAATCGGAGAAGAATGGCGAGATTTGGAATCGCCTTGCGCCGCTGGATGGAGCCAATCGGTGGCTGGATGTAAAAAAGGTGCCTGGGGTGCAGGTCTTAGCGGTTGGTGACAAGGAGCAACCGTTGTTGGTAGCTGCTTCAGTAGGACAAGGACGAGTGCTCGCGAGCGCAGGGGATTCGACATGGAAATGGTGGCTACAGGGTGAACAGCAATCGCATAAGCAATTTTGGCGTCAGTCGTTACTGTGGGTTTTGGGGCGTGATCGAATCCAGCAAGGTCTAACCGTGAAGATGGATCAGCGACGATTCTATAAGGAGCAGAAAGCGGCCTTTCGAGTTAATTGGCAAGCTGGAACTGGACAACTGGAGATGCCAAGTAATGTTGAGGTTGTGGTGATCCGGCCTGACGGAAAAACAATTCCTCTGGCTACGACCAAAAGAGATGCGGAGACGTTAGAGGGAACATGGCAGATCGATGGAAGTGCTGGAGTTTATAAAATTAGGGCGTCAACTAAAAACAGTGATGGTGACGCGTCAGCAGATTTGTCGAGTGAATTTCCTTTCTTAGTGTTGGATAATTCCGTCGAGTTAGCTAATCCAATTCCTGATTGGCAATTGCTTGGTCAGCTTGCCGAGAGCACGAAAGAGGCGGGGGGGATGGTGATCGATCAAGATTCGATCGACGCAACTCTGCGAGGATTGCTCAAGAGACTTCAATCGCGGCAAACGGAAGTCGAGCAGGCACGACGGCTAGGCGATTCGGCTGCTGATCAGTGGGTTTACTTATTGCTCTTTGCATTGATTCTTAGCGGTGAGTGGTGGCTGCGAAAGAAGTGGCAGATGGTGTGAGACTTGTTTTGCATAGAGCGGTGAATTCTTTTGTTATTGAGGCTCGTGAGTGGGGCAACGCTGTAAGTATCAGCGATCAGTGCTGAAGAGATCCACGATGAGGAACTCCAGAGTAACCAATTCTGTTTTAGCAAATCCTCAAATAAGAAACGAAGAACAGTTTTTCTGATATCATCGACGTGATGTTTTGTCTGACCTAGATCAGCGGTTCATGTTGCGTTTTGTAAACATCATGGCAACATTTTGTAGTCGCGGAACAAACTCACTTCCTGAGCATGAAGTTATTTCCAATGGAAATAGGCATATCGGTTCTTTCCTGAGTCGTGGCATCTTAATTGCTTGACCCTTCATTGAATCGGCTATCTTCACCTATCAAGACGAAGCTTGGCAGGACGATTCCCATGAAGGACATTCATCAAAGCAGGTCTAAACTATTCTCGGACAGCAGCAATCCGAAGTCGGGGCGATTGGATGACCATGGGCATGTAAAGATTTCGGGGATTGTCGCAATTGTTTCGTCTGTGATTCTTGCGGTTCTGCTAGCTTGCCCATTGCAGAGTCAAGGTCCTAGTCGCGATCCAAGTTATCGAAGAACCAATCAGGGATGGGAAAAGGTCGACGGAGAGAAATGGGGCGAATATGGAGGTCCTGTTGTAAAGCCAACAAAGCCTGCCAATTTCTTTACGGTTGTTTGGCCTTTTTCAACGGCTATATCGATAGGGTGCTTTTGCTACCTGATGCTTTCCTGTGGACCATCATGGAGAAAAATCTCCCAAAAAATGGGGAAGTTCAAGACGAAACTCAAGGGCGTTGAGTTGAACCATAGCTGAAAAAAGGCTTGGTATTCTTCATTACAATCGGGACTCGATTGACTTATTGCCCACGAACCATCCCAGCTTGCCAAGTTTTTTTGGATCCCCATTTCGGTCGAGAATTACGCCCCGTTAGGCCATACTTCATAGTTACTACACGGGCTGTTTGTGGGCGTTTAATACCCCTTTTAGTGCTGCTTAAGTAGTGTGTATGTCATTTGGGGGTAGCGGTTTGGTGATGGTGCATTCCCAAAAATGGAAGGGCAGGTAAGTTTCCGTTAAGCCTTCCTTTGCTGAGCCAATGGACATCTCAGATGGCGATTTCTGCCGTGACTTTTGCGGGACTGTCGATTACTTTCGGGGTTGAATCATGCGATGGAGTCGCTCTCGAGAGTCACAACTAAACAGTCGGTCGACGGTCTTGTGGAAGTTGAGGAGTGTATCCGATGTCAGCAGATTGGTTTTTTTTGAAAACTGGTTTTTTTAGCCGTCACAAAACAGTGGGGCCAATTTCCGAACCAGATCTTTTGAGCAGGATCAGCAAGGGTGAGATTACGCCCGAGACGATGCTCAGCAGTACTTCGAAGACGCACGGTCAATGGATTCCGATGAAGAAGATTAGGGCTGCGATGGATCATTGGGATCGCACGCATCCTAAGACAGGCGGATCTGTTTGAAAGATTGTCGTGCCATAACGAGACTTACGACTGCACTGGCAGTCGTTACCAACATGAAAAGGCGTAGAGAACCATGTGATTCTTTACGCCTTCTGTTTGTTGTCACTGCTTGACGAATTTCAAAATATCTTTGTGCATATCAGGCAGCACTACTTGATTGGCCCATGAAGCTTCTGGCTACGAGAAAGCTGATGAGTTGTTGGCCGACTTACAATTTCTTGATGCGGATATTCTTGAACTGAACTTTCATAGGAGGGCCGGCGTGCAGTTGCAACGCAAGAACACCTTTGGATTTAGCCGCTTTAGATAAGTCTTCTACGGTGGACATTGGCACGCCGTTGATGATGTGTTGCAAGGTTCCACCTTTGGCGATGACCTGGTACGAATTCCAATCCTCGGATTTGATTTTGCCTTGCAATTCACCCTTGTCGCCGAGGCTCTTAACAACTTCTTTCTTGCCATCTTCAAGAAGTTTTACCGATTGGCCTCTTTCGGCCAAAATGCCGCGGCCACGTTCGTCGTAGTTAATACCTGAGTAAGTTGGAGAGGAATCGATGTCAGCTTGGTAGCCACCTACGATAAACTTTTCTTTGTCAATCAATTCGCTGCGATACTGAATACCGGAGTTACCCCCAACGATCTTGTAGTCGAGTCGTAATTCGAAATCGCTTACCGGTTCATCCCAGACAATAAAAGTGTTGTTAGGAGTAGGTTTCTCAGCCGTGTTGGTTCCGGTGATTGCTCCATCCTCGACGCTCCAGTAAGTCGTTACACCTTTCCAGCCTTTGAGGTCCTGGCCGTTGAAGATCGATACAAAACCTTCTTCAACTTTTGGGTTTTCGGCGCGTAGGGAACTGGCGGAGATTGCTGCCAGAAACAGACAGAGTCCTCCAAACGGTCTAATCCAAGAAAGAATACGCATGCTTAACTCCTGGTGGATTGCAAAGGGGATCAATAAACGATTTAAAAATGCTACCTGCTGGCGAGTCACCGATCTAGTAGGAAAAGATATGAAAAATAGCTGGTTTTCCCTACCTTTTACTACCACTGACGAAGCAGCGATAATTTCTTACAATGAAGTTATAGGTTAACGTCATTCTGTCATGCTTAGGAGATTGCTATGGTTCGTAGTGCCTTATTGGCATGCTTGGGATGCTTTTTGGTAGGCATGCTTTCGCAAACGGTTTATGCAGAAGGAAACACAATGGTTATCATCAAAACGTCAAAGGGCGATATCAAGCTGGAATTGTTCGCGGACAAATCGCCGATCACCGTCGAGAATTTTCTCCAGTATGTCAAAGATGGTCACTATAACGGCACCGTGTTCCATCGAGTTATCGATGGTTTCATGATCCAGGGTGGCGGTATGGATGCTGCGATGAAGGAGAAGAAGACCCGCGCCTCAATCAAGAACGAAGCGTCCAACGGTGTCTCCAATAAGAAGTACACGGTTGCGATGGCTCGTACGAATGATCCTGATAGCGCGACAGCGCAATTCTTTATCAATCTGATCGACAATGACTTCCTCGACAAAAATCCCCGTAGCGCTGGATACGCTGTTTTTGGACAGGTTGTCGAAGGTATGAAAATTGTCGATGAGATCGGCAAGGTTAAGACAGGCAACAAAGGCTTTCATCAAGATGTGCCAGTTGAACCGATTACCATCGAGTCAATCACAGTGGCTGCACCTGCGAAGTAAGCTTGGGCATAGTCTTGTGATTTATTGAGATCGCTCGAGAAAGCTCACCGGATCGGTGGGCTTTTTTTATGGAACGATAGTGGGCCAAAGATGTCTGTCGAATAAGCGATGATTCAACGCACATGCTGTGAAACCATACGACAAGGAATTGGAGAATCTGTAGATCGTGAAAGAGTCGATACGTTTTGCGATGACGTTATAAGATAAAGCGTCAACGATTCGGTAGGTTAACTTCGGGGAGAGGTTGTCTAGGTAGGTATTCGTTGGCTGGGGGTGGAGCCACAATGATCGGTTGCATTCCGGAAGGATCGGTAGGATAAATGACTTCACTCGGTTGCATCACTGGATAGTTAATACCCTCGTTGATCGCGCCAGGAACGATAGGAGCGACGGCGGATTGCAGGCCAGTAAGATTGGTGTATTGGACCGACTCGCGCGAGAGAATGGGTTCTGGGTAAGGAACGATAAACGGCGTCAGCGCGATGATAACCTCGGATCGAGAAGAAGTTGCTGTGTCTCTGCGGAATAGTTTTCCCAGAAGTGGAATTTCGCCGAGGTAGGGAATCCAACTGGATTTTTTAACGTCATCTTCTTTGATGAGGCCACCGATGATCATGCCGCGGCCATCGGGCAAAAGCACGGTAGTCGTGGTCGATGTGGTATCTTCTTCAGGTAAAGAAGTGTCGGGATTAATGCGGCCACCGGAGACGTTCGGGGCAACTTTCATCAAGACTTGACCATCCCGAGAGATGATAGGGGTGACCGTGAGTATCACCCCAAGTTCTAGGAACTGAACATTCTGAATGGTACTAGTTTGGTTCTGTTGGAAAGTTGAATAGCCAAGTTTCGAACCGACTTGAATCTTTCCTTCTTTGCCATTGATGACAAGCAGTTTAGGTGTTGCCAAGGTTCGCACATTGCTTCTGCTCTTGAGAAACTCAATGGCCCCATCTAAGTCGGTTCCATCTAAGCCGATGGCGAAGCTAGGGCTTCCCGTAGCAGCAGCGGTCATGTTCTTTGATTCGACCGTGACTAGACCAGGTCCGACTTGTAGAAGCTGCTTTAGATTTACGCCGTGTCTTTCATCCTCTCCCAAGCTTACCTGCAGAATTTCTGCTTCGATAAGAACTTGTCGAGGAGGGACATCAACGCTGCTGATATATTCCGCGATTCTTTGCAAGCGATCGGGAGAATCTTCGACAATCAATCGCTCAACCGACTGTAAAGGCTTATCCTCTGAGTTTACTTGGGTGAAAGCGCGACCTGCAGGAGAGAGTAAACCGGTAACGACGGTTTGGGCTTCAGTGGCGGAAATGAAATTTAATTCAAACACCTGCAACTGTAGGCCAAGAAGGACGGGATTATGACCTGATTTGCTGTCGGGTTTGGTGACATAAATAATGTCATCAAGTTTTTGCCACCCGTAACCATGAATTCGAAGAATTGCGTCTAAGGCATGAAGTATCGGTTTGTCATGAAGAGTAACAGAGACGGTACCGGTGACATCCTGCGAAGGAACGATGTTGAGTCGGTACTCTTTGGCCAAGGTTGCCAGTAAGACGCGGATGTCGATGTCTCTAGCATAAATACTTGTTAAATCGGGATTTCCCTGTACCTGAAGCTCCCCTGGCTTTTTTGGCAGCGCCGCGGGGGCGTTATTGCCATCTACAGGAGCGCCCAGAGTGCCATCCTGAGGTGAAGTCGCCGTATTGGGATCGGCGGAAGGATTGGTTCCAACGGGGGCAATCAATGTTGCATTAGGAATTCCAGCACCTGGGGCTGCGCTGCCTAGCTGTTGACCGGTCGCTGCGCCAATCTGTTGGCTACCATTTTGTTGATTGAGCAATTCGGGGGGAATGATTTTTTGCAGAATCTGTTCCGGTGTAACAACGTCCTGCCCTCGTGAGGCTGTTGCCAAGGAGATCCAAGCGGCGATTAAAATCGCAGCCAGCGGCACCTTTGGCAAATGGGCGTGTGGAATCCGGATCGAAAAGTGCATACTTACCTCGAATGACCTAGAGATACTCCTTCTAGTTATCGGAGCGTAAAAGGCGTTGCATTTAGAAAAGTTCGCTTAATCGTCAAATCTTGACAGTAAGCGAGCGATGGTTGCTAGCAATGAATGAGAGGGATTACTCCAAGGAGCTTGGGGTGGCTCTCTGGTTTAGCGGCTTTATGAATAGCGGCTCTATGAATTAGCGACGCTGTAAGTTAGCGGCTCTGGGAGGTTGGGGCATTAGGTGTAGTAGAAACGACGCCGTCTGGATCAATCGAATCGACTTTTTGGCCATCGCGAAGGGTTTGGCCGGTCTCGATGGTTTGATCTCCGAAGACGGCGACGGAGCGATTTCCTTTTTTGATTAGTAGCGTCATCGATTCGGAGTCGAGTTCTTCGACTGCTGGAATCGTTTTCGATGGAGGATTGGCCTCGGTCGCTGTCGGATCTGCGGAAGCGGTTGTAGATGCATCTACGGTCGAGTCATTTTCCGGCATTAAAGCAAACGGGCCAATCGGTTGAAAAGGATTGTTGGCGACGGCGGTTTCGAATTGATTCAAGGGCCAAGCAACAATGGAAGAGTCCGGATTTCTTCCAGCGGTCACCAGTTCTAGTGGTTGGATAGTATCTTTCTTCGGAAAAAAGTTAGTCCAAACTACCCAGGCAAAGATACCTAGAAGAATGGGGATGAGCATCAATTTTATTTTGGAAGCAGGCGTTGCGGCGGTCATGGATTGCGCATTCCTGTGGGGGTTGCTACAAAGGAATTGCTTCCCGGTGATGGATCGGAATATTTCTTTGAAAGTTTCGAGAGAGTTTCGTTCGCTGGAAAGATGCGGAGCTTTGCTGTCAATGAGAGAGGTTGGGAAGGTGAGCCACTGGTACTAATACTTAGATTGTTCACAAAGCATGGACGGCTCGAACGCTCGACGTGATAGAGGAAATCGCATAGTTGTTGATAATTACAGGTACCGGTCAATGAAATATCGATTACGAAGGCAGTGTTTGGGTCGTTCTTTCTTTGGTCGTTGAACGAGGTGATCGAGAGCCCTGTTTTTTCGGCGAGGTTTTTTAACCAATGCAGTGGATCTTCGGAATGCTCAGAGTGAAAAGTAAAGCGTTCGGCTACTTCCTTTTCTTTCTTTTCAAACAACTTTCGGCGAATCTCTAGTTGATCCATGTTGCTCGAGAGTTGTTCAGCATTCTGTTTGATCTGGTTCAGTGTTTGGCGAGCTTCGGTGAGATCGGAGTGAAGTGGGAAGATCAAAAACGAAGTGATCCCATAGACGACCAGGGCGATAGCACCTAGTCCAAATGATTGTGAGCGAAGAAATGTCTTTGATTGAAAGTCTGACATACGTGATTCCTAGAAGGCGCAGGTAAGATCGATTTCGCTCAGGTAGGAATCGCTTCGGTGATCCACAGAGTGGCTGACCAACTGAACGTCTTTGAAGCGTTTGGAGTTTCTCAGGGTATTGATAAACGTCGTCGCTAAAGATGGATCGAGTAATCTAGCTTTGATGACAAGCTTACCTTTTGCGGTTTCTTGGCCATTGGTTGGATTTGGAGTGGCGGTTACGGTTGAATTCGAATCGTTGGAGTAGCTTGGTATGTAGGAATTGTCGTAGCTCATTGTCGTTATTTGCACAGAATCCTTGTGCTTCGAGACGAATTCGCTCAGTACGGCTAGCGACGCTAGTGGTGGGTGCTGTCCGATCAATTGTTGGTGTCGATTCACTAGAAGCTGTAGATCGGTAATGTTCTGATTGACTTTATTGAGTTGAGCTTCGATCGTGATCGATTTCTGTGCTGTCGCTAAGTTGGACTCTAATTCGCGTAGCGTGGATTGCTGGGCGGAGTAGTAAGGTAACGCAGTTGCAATGCCACCGAGAAACAGAAGGATCGTAAGCCAGTAGTATCGCTGGAGCATCCGCAATCCGGCGCAGCGCTGTTGGATTTCTTGGGGAAGAAAATTCACATGATTCTTCATTTCATCCACTCCAAGGCACTCATAGCTGCTGCTTGGGCCGAGGCCGGCCCGAGTCGATGCCCATCGGCAGTCCGCATTTCCCATACCTGCACAGGGATATTGAGATGCCGAGAAAGAGCTTCAACAAGAATGGGCAAGGTAGCTCCACCGCCGCAGATCAGCAGCGTTTTGGGAACTAGTTCTTTGCATTGCCACTGAAGGTAGTTCATACTTTTCATCAATTGCTCAACGAGTACCTGAATGCCTGGTACAAGCAGAGATAATGCCCAATCGAGTTGTCTTTTTCCTTCGGCAACGCTTTCAGTATTGAGCGGTGAGTTTGTGGAAAAACGAGTTAGATAATGCATGATGCAGTGGAGTGGAAGGTCAAGGCGTTCTTGGATCTTCGAAGTCAGTTGTTGGAGACCTCCTCCTTCGAGACGACGCGTGAATTGAGGTGCACCTCCCTGTTGAACGACCAGTAGCGGATCACTAGCGGACCAATCTAGAATCGCACTGGTGGAGTTTTTTAACGCCGGATCATGAAGTAGCATTGCTCGGGTTAGCGTCCAGGGTGGAGCATCGATAATTCGTGGATCGCAGTCTAGTTGCAGGGCTTGATCGCTGAGCCAATTAGCAAGACCGGGAGCGATTTGTAATTTTCGAGGTTTTACTGAACCGCTCCCTTTGATCGTTGGCACTAGGTAGGCGGTTCCCTGAGTTGGGTCATTCGTCAGCGAAAGAGCATCCGGATCACCTGGTATATCCATACCAAAGTCGAGGTCCATCCACTGCATGGATGTAACAAAAGCAACGGGTTGCCGAGAAACACCTGCGTTTACCAGTTCAAGAGGATTGCCGTTTTCCAGAGGAGGAGTTTCGATCCAGGTATCCAGCAAGCACTCGATCCGCCGGAAGCGGCCTCTCAATTGAACGATCTTGATTGCCGTTGATCCAAAATCGATACCTACCCAGCCGCGGGCCGAGGCATCGAAAGGATGAACGAGGATCGATTTGCTGAGAGTTCGGAGCATGGATGTAGAAATACCTATGGTGGCCGGTATCTCTGATAGGCTAGTCAGCAGCGCGTTGCTGCTTCCATGTATACAGAGATTTCAAAATCATAGGACACTACAAGGCACTCCGTTCGAATTCCTACTTGACGGCCGAGTTCGCATCCATCATCGGAAGCATCACAGACGCTATAACCAGCGCGACCAGTCCACCCATTAAGACGATGAGGATTGGTTCGAGCAGCTTAAAGGCTTGCTGTAGGGATTGTCCCCCCTCTTTTTCGAAGTATTCGCCCGTAGTCACCATCACACGATCGAGGCTACCGGATTTCTCCGCCATTGTGATCATGCTCGATGTACCTAGTGGAAGGAAATCGGATTTGGAAAGTGTGTAGCTGAGACTGTTTCCGAGGAGCACTTCTTTTTCCGCTTCTTCAAGTAGGCTCTTTAGCGACGGGCTGTAGGAGGCGCGAGCGGATAGCCGAAGAGCTTCGAGCAGCGGGACACCATTGCGAAGCATGTTTCCGCACAGTAACAAGAAATTACTTGTTGCCAAATAGCGATACGATCTGCCGATGACAGGAAGTCGCGATAGGATCTTGTCGCGTTGGATACTGAATCGAGGATGTTTCCAGGTGTAGATCAACAAGCTGACGAATATGACTGCGCCTATCGCGAAACCGGGGTAGAAGCGACGGATCGTTTGAGCCCCTTCGAGTAGAAATTTGGTGACCCAAGGAGGCTCATAACTCATGTTCGAAAAGACTTTATCGAACTGAGGTAAGACGAACCATATTAGGGCATTCACGACCCCGAAGGCTACAACGCAAAGTACACATGGATAAGCGATCGCGCTTCGGAGAGAAGATAGGAGGTCCAATTCACGTTCAAGTTTAGCAGAGGTACTCAGAAGTACTTCGGATAATTTACCTGAGGCTTCACCCGCGGAGATACCAGCGACGATATCGGCACCAAGAATATCCCGTTGCTGATGCAAAGCTGCGGAAAGTGATTTACCCGTGGAGATGTCTTCGCGAATATTGATCCATGCTTGAGTGATCGGCCCGGGCTGAAGTTGAGCGCAGATAACATGTAAGGCTTCTGAGATATCAACGCCTGTATCGACTAGCAAGGCAAGCTGCTTGGTGATGGTAAGCAGTTGCGATTTTTTGTTTTTTTGGAAGCCGTATTTCTTTTTGTTCGCAGGGGTTGATACAGCCGCTAACGGAAATGTATTAGCTGAAACATTCTTGTTGGCGGCAGACGAAGATGGAGATGGGGAAGCCCAGACGTCCCAGGGACTCGAGGCTGATGGTGCTACCTTGCGTGGTGGAGAAAGTTCGCTCTTGGGGGATTTAGTATCTAACATATTAGACCTTGCGAGCGTGAAGGCTCGGCATTTAATTCCTTAGGTGATCAATCGAACAACGCAACTCGGACGACTTCATCGAGCGAGGTTGTGCCCTGATCGGCCATCGCTAAAGCTTCTGACAGAAGAGTTGAGCCACCCTGGGTTGTGAGCTCAGCGCGGATATGATCCAGCGGAGCGCTATCTTGAATCAGCTGGCGGACGTGATGGTTGACATCTAATATCTCATAAATACCTCGCCGACCGCGAAATCCAGTGTCATGGCATTGGATACAGCCCTGCCCTTTAGCGAATTGCTGACGGGTGCGATTCTCATAGCCGACGAGTTTGAGAACTTCCGCTGAAGGATAGAAACTACTCTTGCAGTTGGGACATACTCGACGTACGAGGCGTTGGGCAACAATTCCAGCAAGGGCTGCCGAAATCTTGAAGGGAGCAATTCCCATGTCGACTAAGCGGGTAATCGTCGAAGCGGTATCGTTGGTATGAAGGGTGCTGAGAACCAAGTGACCAGTCAAAGCAGCTTGGATCGCAGTCTCCGCGGTCTCAGCGTCTCGAATTTCACCCACGAGGATCACATCCGGGTCTTGACGCAAGATGCTGCGCAGAGCGCTCGCGAAGGTCATATTTCGCGAGCTTTGAACTTGGACCTGATTGATCAGATCCAATTGGTATTCGACAGGATCTTCAACGGTGATGATATTTCGAGCGATGCTCTTGATCA
>Ga0315900_10000259_pt1 | contig 94804 bp, 102 predicted proteins | sample LakEriMetagenome_FD_203521 | JGI IMG/M metagenome (GOLD analysis project Ga0315900, IMG submission 203521) | Freshwater fungal communities from buoy surface, Lake Erie, Ohio, United States - Buoy 12 MA114 | ecosystem: Environmental > Aquatic > Freshwater > Lake > Lake biofilm | place: USA... | reverse complement strand
TATCTGTTTTCTGCCCTTAACTCTATCGACGGTCAAATCTGGCGAATCTAGATTTGCTGCGTAGACTGCTGGTGACGGGGTTGGGTGTTCTCCGTCGCGCTCGGTGGTTGGGTCGGTCGCAAGGCCGGCCCTTCTTCATGTCACAGCCGCCCGGTGCGCTTCTCCTTGGGGAACTGGCAGGCCAGCTCCAGCTCGTCAAGCGGTTTGAGTTTCTGCAGCATGATCTCGTTGATCGCTATGGATATTGCCCACATCCGTTGATCATCGCCTTCCCTGGCTCGCAATTGCTCATTCAAGCCAGGTTCGTCGATGCCGCCCTTTTGCACACGCATCTCGCGGCTGTAACCGAGCACCCATTCTCGGAACGCTACCCAGTGCTTTTGGAATTGCTCCTGCCGCCATTGGTGACACTCCAGTACGTATTCCAGCCGGTCGATCTCACGCTCTAGGTGGCTTACATCCGGCGGTGGTGGCTCCGGTTCTGCGGCGCTCCCCCACGCGAACAGTGACGCCAGCTCTGCTGTGTCTGCTGGCAGCATCGGCGGCGCCTGGTGCTCTACGGGTGGTGCCATGTTGGCGCGCTTGAGGATGCCTTTCATCCCTGCTGATTCTTCGATCAGCACACGGCCACTTGCACGCCTGACGGCATCGGCTGGGATGCGGCCCTTCTTGATCGCCTGGGTGACAGCGGCACGGCTCACGCCGGTTTGCTTGGCCAGTTCTGCGGCGCTGATCCACTTCATCCCTGGGCACCGATCAACGCGATTTCTTTGATCACCTTGCGGCAGCCATCAAAATCGCCCACGGCCAGCATCTGCTGATAGAGCTTGCGGTAGCTCAGCAATGCCCAACCTCGAACTGCATCAGGATTTGGGTTTCCGGCGGCGCTTAGGTGCTCCTGCACTTCGCCCATCACCAGCCGCGTATTGCTGCCGGGGTACGTCTGCGCCAGGGCCTCTCGAATCTGTTGTTCGCTGGCTCCTGTCAGCAGCCAGTCGATCACCTGTAGGGCAGGCGGCGGTGCTGGCATCAGGGGCGCCTCAGCCATGAGCGTGGAACCACTTGGTCTGGTCTGTGTGGCTTGCCTCGGCCATGCGCCTGGACTGCTTGGCCCATACGTCATCCAGCACGCCTACCAGCCAGTTGCACAGCTCGGGATCGTGGCCCATTTCGTAGCTCTCCATCCTTGGATTTTGGTTCAAGTTCATGCTGCTGCGTATTGCAACCTGCCATTCCTGGTTAACCACAGTCACAAACTTTGCGTGCGTGCGGGTTACTCGGATCGCATCGTCTCCAAACTGCCTACGGATCTCGGCCACCAGGGCAGGCACCCTGCGCACAAAGCTCAAATCCGTCAGCCACCTGCAGCCAGTGATCTGGCCGGACTGCAGCAACCGCAACATGGCTTCTACGCTGGCGCTGGCTGCTGTCCATGTACTGATGCCTAGCTGAGCGGGTCCGGTCTTGGCTAGGACTGCCTCCACCAGCTCTGTGAGGCTGAATTGCCCACGGGTTAGCCCTACCAGCTCGGTGCCGTCGCGCTCCAGCTGGGCCACCACGGCCGCAGCACTCGCGGCACGGCGCTGGTCTTCGATCACGCGGCTCGCTGGAATCTTTCGCCGCACCATCGGCGTGGTGATCGCAAGCGGGTCAACGACAGGCGGGGCACTGGCCACCAGCAACGGGTTGACCGATGGCGACAACAGGCTCAGTAAAGGGGGTTCCATGGATTCAGGCTATCCACGGTGTTAACCCTGGCCATAGGTGGAGTTTTGGCGGTTAACTTGCTGGAAAGTTGTTCTCTAGAGCGGGCGCGTGGCCGGAAAAAGACCGCACGGCGAATGTTACCAGAGGGACCCAAACCGCCGCAAAGTATAAAGAACTCCGCCGAGACCGACTGCAGCGCAACGGATCTCAGCTTTCCCTAGCAGCCTGAAGCTCGCCGTCGCCCTCATCCTGAGCCGCTGCAACCTCGGCCAGCAGCTCATCGACGCCGGCCTCTGCAAAGGCCCGATCGACCACCTCAGCGGCGATCAGCTCCTAGCGGAAGCGCTCGATATCGTTCATCAGCTCTATTCAGGACGAAAGCTAATGGCAGAAGGAATTCATGCGGCTAATTCAAATCTTGGCCACTAAACAGGCCTTGAGGGCTAGGCTTGCTGAACAAATCACATACACCTTCCTCTAAAACAAAGTTGTTCGTAACAGGTAGAAATTGCTCTGTTAGTTCTCGGAATTCTGCCAACTTAGCAGAATGTTTAATGAGATCAAGAACACTGCCAGCATCATCCGGGCGCTTGGCAGATGCGAGATAAACCGCAGCAAAGCCCGTGCTAACTTCCTCTAAATCGATTTTGGTTTGGCCCGTCATCTCATTTAGTAGCTGTTGGAGGATATCTATTGCTATATTCTCCCAATTTATAGCTGGCGCAAACAAAGTCGAGTCTATCAGGCTTTTCGCGTTTTCGCTTACCGGATAAATTCTGTCGACATCACTGCGATTTGCCTCTAAAAACCTGCTTTTTAGGATCCATTTTTCCGGGTTGGTAGGTTTCCATAGAGCAAAGACTTCTGCAGTCGCCTTTGGCACAACTCCGGCGCCATCGTTATAGGAAGTCTGGCTGCAAGCAGCCAGAGCCCAGGCGCAATACTTGTATTCATTATTGAGTCCTTTTAGCTTCGCTTTGTATGCTTTGATCATCTCGGTTAGTGTTTATTTCCATATACTATAGGACATCAGGCCACGGGCAGCGCACCACATGCTCGCTGGGCTGGTGCGGTGCATGGTCAGGGTTGCCACAACGCCAGCAGGGCCCCCAGCAGGGCCTGCTGGGGCAGGGCAGGGCACTGATAGCACCTTCTGCGAAGAAGGGCCTGCTCAGGGCAGGGACAGGGCTGCCAGGGGCGGGGCAGGGGCAGGGCTGCCAGGGGCGGGGCAGGGGCAGGGCTGCAACAGCATGGGGCAGGGCATCAGGCGGCTGCCTGCCGATCGTGCTGCTCCAGCAGGGCGCGGACACGGGGCACCGTGGTGGTGATGCCGTGCTGACCGCTGAGCAGGTTCACCAGCGTGCTGGGGTGCGCGTTCGGGTTGGCGGCATAGATCTCCAGCAGATGGGGCAGCCAGGGGGGTTCGGCGGCAGGTGCCCAACCTGCCCCACCTGAAACGGGGTTGGGCGGCGAGGTTGGGCAGCCCAGATCTGTTGCGGCGGCTGCGGTTTCGGGATTGCGCCCAACCTGCCCAACCTTTTCGGCCACAAATCTATTTAGAGAAAGAGTGTCCCCCTCCCCCTGTGCGCCAACCCCTACCTTTCTTTCTCCAGTGAATTTTTGATCAAAAGGTTGGGCAGGTTGGGCAGTAGCTGGCGGATCGCTGTCTGGGCCTGGGTTTTCGGGGTGCCCAACCTCTGGCTCTGAGGTTGGGCGAGGTTGGGCAGGTTGGGCAGCTGTGACGGTCCAAACGCGGTCACGGGTGGTCACGGCCTCCTTTTCGCTTAGGTCGTTGATCCTGTATCGGGTCCGCATCACCTTTTCTGGGCTCCGATGGAAGCCGGCACGCTTCAGCGCCGTGGAAGCCCGCATCTCGTCCGGCTTGCTGACGGATTCGGCTTGCCTCAGGCCGGCGCCGATGATCGCCTCCCTTGTGGTGAATCCCCCTGGCGTCGAGGTGTTCTCTGCCCAGTTGGTTAGGGCGGCCTCCCACTCGTCAACGGCCTCCCACTGGCCGTTGCGCTCGTTGCTGGCGGTTTGCTCCTGATAGGTCAGCTGCCAGCTCTGGCCGGCCTTGTAGGCCAGCACGGCAGCCTTCCAGATCCCATCGCGGTGGCGGGCGGCGCCGGGGCCATCGATGAACTTGCCCGATCCCTTTTTCTGCGGGCAGTCGATCACCCAGTAACGGCGGTTTCCCTCTGGGTCGGTCAGGAAGCCGTCGCCATTGACCGCGCCAACGATTACGAACTGACGCGGGAATGTCTGGTTACGCCTTGCGTATGGCAGTCGCATGTTGTCGACTTTTGTGGTGATGATCGATCTCCACGCTTCGGCTTGCTTAGCCGTGGTCACCTTGTCGAGTTCGTCGAGGTCGTAAATCCAGCTGCTGTGCATCTGGATTGTCATGTCTTTAGCTCCGTCATCAGTCCGGCTGCTGACGTAGAACTGGCCGCCGAGAGCCTCCCAAAACTCAGACTTCCCAATCCCTTGCTCGCCGCGTAGCACCACCACTCCAGGGGCTACGCAGCCGGGCTGATGGATGCGAGCCACTGCACCGATGAGTAGACAGCGGAGCATGGCAGCGCTGAGGCTGTCGTGGACGTCGAGGTGTGCGCCGGCCAGCCCGTCGAGGTCAACCGGCTGGATGGAGTCATCAGCGGCGATCCTGTCGAGGTATTCACGAACTGGGTGGTAGGCGTGCTTCAGGGCAACGGCGCGGGTTCCGTCGTAGCAGTCGGGCTTTTTGATCTTCCAGCCACCTTGCTGGGCACTGACAAACAGCAGTTCTTCAGATTCAGCCTGTAGTGGCTCTCCGTCGAGTTCAATTTGGTGGGTGAGCAGGTTTCGCCGCAGTCGGCCGTCGATCCCATTACCCAGTGCAGTCGCCCATGCTCCGGCGTTTACTTCGACCTCGTGCGGCCTGCCTGCGGCTGAAATGAGCCGCACTGCAGGAGGTGCAGACCGTGGCGCGGGCGGCGGCGGCGGGGCGGCTGCGTGGGCTTTGTCGAGGGCTTCTCTCGCAATCGTGCGGGCTTGGTCAACAGGCACGCCGATCCTTTTCGCGGCGCCTACCACCAGCTGGCCTGCAGCCTGGTCTGGGAGCTTTGCGCGGACGGCCAGGCGTGCGAGGTGGCGGATCGCGGTCAGCTGCCAATCAATTCTTAGACCACGGTCCCATCCCTTGTGGATCTCCATCAGGAGGTGGCGGGCCTTCTGCAACTCGATCGCCTCTAGCTCACCGCCGTTTGAGAAGAACTCACACGCACCACCTTTGGGGCCTGCCGTAGCAGCGGGGAAGAATCCAAGCCGCAGGGTGGGGCGCTGCAGCCCCGCGGCGATCAGCTGACTCCAGACTGCTGGATTTTGCTGTGCGTCGGCGTCGTAGATCAGCTGTGTGATCGTCGCGGCAAGTTGCTTGTGGCCGGCAACGCCTGCGATGGCCTGCACCGTGGCACCGGTTTCAAGGTGCAGCCGTAGGCCGTCCTTCCAGCCCTCCGTGGCGATGGTGGGCTTGTCGGTGCCGAACGTGGCGGGCTTTTGCTTGCGGCCAGCTCGGCTGAGGTATTTCACCGGGTCGCCGTTGCTTGCCGTGGGGGGGATGTCGCAGCGCAGCTGGGCAAAGTCACCACCGAACGGCAGCAGCAGCCCACCAGTCCGGTGCTTGCCGTAACGGAAGCCCAGGCGGTGGGCCTCCTCGGCATCGACGCTGCGGGCGCCGTGGGCGATGGCAGCATCTAGGCCGGCGGCGCCTAGCTCGTCGAGTAGGTGCTGGCGGTGCTCAGCTGACAGGCTCTTGTCCTGCCCCGAAACCGCCGCCGAACTGGTTGCGTTTTTGCTGCGGTCGCCGCTAGTGTTGGGCAACGGCTGCCCCTCGTGGGCAGACTGGGTACGGTTGCCGCCGTCTCCTGAATCGGTCCTAAACATGGTTCTCCCGTCCTGGGTTCCGTGGTCGTGGTCCTGAGCTGAACCGGGTTTTGATTGCCGTCTTCGCCCGGTTGACTTCGCCTCCCGCATGGGGGGCTTTGTCGTTTGCGTGCTATCTGGCCTGCTGGTGTTGCAGCCGTTTTTCATGCCTGCACGGCATCACAATCCACCGACAGCTATTGAGCTGCCTGCCTGGCGTCGTCGGATCCTTTGATCTGCTCCAGACCCTGCTGGAGTAGTCCACGGATGATCCGCGAGCGTGTCGTCTGGTGACGTGCTGCCAGTTCGTCGAGGTCGCTTACCAGCTCATGGCTGAGGCGGACGTTGAACGGCAGGGGCACACGTTCCGGGCGGGTGAAGGGGGTCATATCCTGCGTAGTGGCTGCGGTCTAACAGCAGGCTAACGACCACTTTCAGTAGGGATTCAGCCCCCAACTAGCCCTGGTGAAACTGTGGAGAACAGGCGCGGATTCGTTGCCACAACTGCATCGCCTCCTGTGGAAACCGTCCTAGATCGCCAGCTCCACGCTCACCACCTGTTTCTGGTCAACCACCACTTTCTGGGTGCACGCGCGCACGATCGCGGCTGTCCAGTCGTCCTGCAGGACTGCCGGGTAGGACTCCTGCAGCGCCTGCACCAGCACGGCCATCATCAGATCGCCAGCACCTGCCTCAGCACCCAGCACTTCCTGGCCAAGCTGTGCAATCGCCCTTGCTGTCGTTCCCTGGCTTGCCACGGCTGCGGCCTTTACGGCGGCAACCTCACGCTCTACCGCTCTAAGGGCATCAGCCACCGGCAGCCCTTGCTGCTGGAGGTCCATCAGCTGTTCACGCTGATCCTTGAGACGTGAGAGCGCCTCTGCATCTGGTGACGGCTGCCGGCGATCGTCGCGCTCTGCATTGCCGAGCAGCAAATCAGTGATCTCGACTCGCCGGCTGATCAGGGCATCGGCAAGATGCCCCCATAGATGATCTTCACGGATCCCGTTTTTGCTGAACTGCGGGCAGGCCGCCCTACGGCAGTTGAACCGAACTGCCATCCCTGTCTTTTGGCACTGACCGCCACGGTGCATGGAGCCTCCGCACCCTGAGCAACGCACCAAACCGGATAGGCAATGCTTTCGCTTTGTGCTGGGCAGCTGCCCTGATCGGTGCTCAGCCATCCACCGGGCCACGGCTGCGCGATGCGTAGCAGGGTCGATCAGGGCAGGAAACTGATCTTCTACAACCGTCTCCCAGGTGGGCGCCATCCCACGGCGACCCACGCCAGCCACAAACGCGCCACGTAGGGATGGGTTCAATGCCCACACCATGAATCCACGCGGCGTCCAGTTCGGTGTGTCCTGCTGGCCTACACACCACTGCTCCATCCGGTAGTGGCTGTGATCGGTGTTCCATTCATGCCAGGCACGCTGCGCCGCTTGATGCTGGTCTGGGTGCAGTGTCAGCGACCCATCCGGCTGGAGCAACAGGCCCCACGGTGCATGGTGTGTTCGCCGGCTTGCCAGCCGATACGCGCGGCCCTTCTCAGCACGCTCACGAATCCTCTCCAGCTCCTGCTGGGCCAAGGCACCTAGGACACGGATCATGGTCCGCCCCCCGATGGTGCGGGCGTCGATCCCATCGTCCAGCAGCAGCAGCTCCGGGGCGTCCTCAGCACCGAACAGATCCGCCAGCTCGCAGGTGGTCGCGGCACGGCGTGAGAGCCGATCCAAGCGGGTGGCGATCACGCGATCCACCTGCCGCCCACGCACCAGCTCCAGCAAGCGTGTGAAACCTTCTCGGTGGTCCTTGGATCCGCTGTCGAGGTCTTGGATCACTGCGGCGGCGCCTGCCTTACGCAGCCGGTCGATCTGCTGCTCCAGCGCCTGACCTTCCGCTTGCTCCTGGGTGCTCAGGCGTGCATATCCAACTGTTCGCAAGGGTTTTCGGCTGCTGCCATCAGGCTATGGCCCATCAAGGCACTTACCCCAGAGCACGAAGCGGGCCATGGCGGGCTGCAGGGAAAGTGGCGGACCGAACCCTAGGCCTCCGCTTGTTGGTGTTAGGACAGGACTGTTCTGGTTCCAGTGCCATGCCCCGCGCCCACCTGCTCTCCCGATCCGGAGTTCGGGCCGTTCTCGCCGGCGCGCTGCTGCTGCCGCTGGCCCCGCCGGCCCAGGCCCAGAACATGGTGGACGGCATGATCCGCAAGTTCTGCCTGCAGGCGGTGAACAACGAAATCCGGGCATCCGGCAAGCCCGCCCCTGCTGGCATGCAGGACTACACCTGCAATTGCGTGGTGCAGGAGATGCGCAGGGGCCAGTCGCAGCAGCAGGCGTCCGCCACCTGCAAGGCGGCCACCACCAAGAAGTTCAACCTCTGAGGCCGGCCGCTCTCGCCTGCAGCCGGCACCACGGCTCCCTGATCTCGATCTGTCCCTGGCACAGGGCATGGTGGGCTGGGGGCCTCCCCGGGAGGTGCTGGCGACCCTGGTCGCCGCCGGCAAGGCGGCGGGGGCTGCCGACCCGACCCGGGATGCCTTACGGGCCCGTGCAGGGGGATCCGGAGCTCCTGGCCATGCTGGCCGCGGCCCTGGGGCAGGAGCAGGGCATCGATCTCCACGGCGGCGATCTGTGGGTGATGGCCGGCAGCAACATGGCCTTCAACGCCATCGCCCAGGTGCTCTGCGATGGTCCGCCGGCCGAACCCAGCGAGCTGATCCTGCCGCTTCCCTGGTATTTCAACCACGTGATGGCCGCTTGAGCACCAGGGTGCGATTGTTGGCGGGCATCGCCACATCGGCCAGGGGCTCCAGACCCAGGCCCCGGGCCTGGTCCTGCAACTCCCGGGCATCGCGCACCCCCATGGCCGGATCGATGCTGCGCAGGTGGGCATCGAAGGCGGCGTTGCTTGCGGCGGTGTGGACGCCGCCGTCATGGAAGGGTCCGTAGAGCAGCAGCAGGCCCCCGGGCCGCAACACTTGCGCTGCCCCGGTCAGAAGCTGGGGCAGGGCCGCCGCCGGCATGATGTGGCAGGTGTTGGCGCTGAACAGGGCATCAAACTGGCCGCCCTCAGCGGGCTGCGGCCACTGCTCCCTGCGCGTCACATCCAGGGCGATCGGCTCCAGCAGCCGGGTGCCCGGCGCCAGGCTCCCGGCTGGCACGCTCTGCAGCTGGGCCTGCAGCTGCGCCAGCGCTGCGGGGGGTTCGCTGGGCTGCCAGCTCAGGCCGGCGATCCGCTGGCAGAAGAAGGCGGCGTGCTGGCCGCCGCCCGAGCCGATCTCCAGCACCCGGGCAGGGGCGGGCAGCCAGTCCTGCAGCACCGCCAGGATCGGTTCTCTGTTGCGGTCACAGGCTGGAGCTGGCTGCACGGCAGGGGAGGGCTGCTGTCCATCGCTGTTGAGCGTCGTCATCATGGGGGCGACATCGGGGACATGGGCGGGAAGGGACATGAACGCACTGGCTGCTCGACTGTCATGCGCCCTCTCCCTGTTGCTGGTTGGTGCCCTCTCTGCCTGCGGACCGGCCTACGGGGCCAGCACGATGGGCGACTGCGATCAGATGGAGGCAGGTTGGCTTGCGTTCAGCCTGGGCGGACCTCAGCCGTCCAGTCCGGTGCGCAGCTCGGCACAGAAACGGCCCGCGGCCTCACCCACCGGCTGGCCTGCTGCCGCCGCCGCCGCCATCGCCTTCACCAGGGCGCTGCCCACGATGGCGCCATCGGCCCCCCACTGGCGCACCTGGCGGGCCTGGTCGGGCCCGGAGATGCCGAAGCCCACGGCCACCGGCGTGTCGCCCAGCCCCTTGAGCTGCTGCACCAGCGGGCCCACCCGCGACTCCAGGCTGGTGCGCACGCCCGTCACGCCCGTGACACTCACCAGGTAGGTGAAGCCGCGGCTGGCCTGGTGGATGCGGGCCATGCGCTCGGCCGGGGTGGTGGGGGCCACCAGCAGCACCAGATCCAGGCCTTGGGCCGCGGCGATGGCGGAGAGCTTCTCGCCCTCCTCCAGCGGCAGGTCGGGCACCACCAGGCCGGCGGCCCCGGCGGCGGCTGCCTCCTGGCAGAAGGCCTCCATGCCGCGGTTGAGCAGCGGGTTGCTGTAGGTGAACAGCACCACCGGGATGCGGAGTTCGCCCTGGAGGGAGGCCAGCATCTCCAGCACCCGCGCCGGTGTGGTGCCGCTGGCCAGGGCCCGGCTGGCGGCGGCCTGGATCACCGGTCCATCGGCGAGGGGGTCGCTGTAGGGGATGCCCAGCTCGATCAGGTCGGCGCCATTGGCCTGCAGGGCCAGCAGGGCCGAGCGGGTGGAGGCCAGGTCGGGGTCGCCCGCCATCAGGAAGGGCATCAGGGCACAGGTGCCCTGGCTGCGCAGCTGCTGGAAACGCTGCTGGATCATGGTGGCGGCGGCAGTCACAGCAGCTGGAGGGCGCGGGCGGGTTCGGCAGCGAGCCTATGCCTGGCCCGGTTGCTCCTGCTCGGCGGCAGCCTGATCCAGCAGTCGCTGCTGTTCCTCGGGGCTGAGGGCGGCGAATTTGCGCTCCAGCACCTCGCTGGTGTGGGCGTCGTAGGCGGAGCGGTAGGTCCGCCGCTGCTGCATGTAAGTCATGTTGCCGGTCACGGCCCGCAGCAAATAGGAGGCCGTCCAGCCCAGCACCAGCACCATCAGCAGCGCCGAGGCGGCGATGCCGGCGTTGAAGCCCTCCAGGCCACCGGCCTGGAATAGGCCGTAGCCCAGGGCGCCAAGCCCCAGCACCGCCAGGCCGAGAAGCAGCGATTGGCCCTTGGTCACCGGCTGCCCTGCCCGGCCATGCGCAGGTTGATGAAGGGGGCGAACAGGATCAGGCCGGGGAAGAACAGAAACACCAGTCCGTACACGCCGAAGCGCTCGAGCTTGCCCATGATGGTCCAGCGCTTCACCATCCAGGCGTAGAGGGCCAGGGGCACCACCACCAAATAGGCCACCGCCAGCGCGCCGTAGAGGCCCAGCAGCAGCACAAGATCGGGGCTGAGTGTGTCGAGAAGCGGCTGGAGGAACCCGGGCACGGCGATCTGGCGGAGGGGGGTGGACGAGCGTGGAGCGGAAGGTGGTGCGCCCGGCGGGATTCGAACCCGCACTGGGGTCATTTTAAGTGACCTGCCTCTACCGGTTGGGCTACGGGCGCCGGTGCCGGGAGTCTATGGGCCGCTCCCGGGCGCCAGGCTCTGATGCCAGTGGCAGAGCGGGCCGGCACCGGCACCGATGGCCAGGCCCCGGCGCAGGGCACCACTCACGTAGGTCTTGGCGGCCACGATGGCCGGCCTCAACGCCAGTCCCTGGGCCAGGCCTGCGGTGATCGCCGCCGCCAGGGTGCAGCCGCTGCCGTGGGTGTGGCGGGTGTCGATCGCCGGGCTCACCAGCCACTCCAGCTGGTCGTCGCTGCAGAGCAGGTCGCGGCCCCGCAGCGCGGTCAGGCCGCCCCCCTTGATCAGCACCGCCCGGCAACCGAGCTGGATCAGCTGGCGGGCGCAGTCCTCGATTTCCCGCGGGTTGCCCAGGGTTCGACCGCTGAGTAACTGGGCCTCCCGCACATTGGGTGTGATCAGGCTGGCCAGGGGCAGCAGGCCGGCCATGGCCGTCACCGCCTCCGGCTCCAGCAGCACCGCCCCCGCCCGGGACACCATCACCGGATCAATCACTCGCGGGGCCTGGATGGGGCCGATCACGGCGGCGGTGGCCTCGATCAACGGGGCGTTGAGCAGCATGCCGGTCTTCAGCGCCGCCACCGGCAGATCCCGGCACACCGCCTCCACCTGGGCGATCAGGGCCGCGGCCGGCAGGCCATCCACCCGCTCCACGCCGCAGGTGTTCTGGGCGGTGAGGCAGGTGATGGCGCTGCAGCCGTGCACCTGCAGGGCGGTGAAGGTCTTGAGGTCTGCCTGGATGCCCGCTCCACCGCCGGAATCGCTGCCGCCGATGGTGAGTGCCACCGGTGGCCGCAGCAGCTGGGGGGGTTCTGCTGGAGAGATCGGTGTGGGCATCAGCTGCCCGGCAGGCCCGCCAGGGCCTCGCTGCTGCCCATCACCACCAGCAGTTCCCCGGCGGCTAGCACGTGGGACGCCGGCGGATTCACGGTGAGGTGGTTGTCCGGTCCGGCGGCCAGTACGTTCACGTTGAAGTTCTTGCGCAGATTGAGATCGCGCAGTGAGCGGCCCACGAAGGAGCTGGGCACCCGGATCTCCTCAATGAAGTTCTTGTCGTCGAGGCGCAGCCGCTCCAGCAGGTTGGGCCGCACCAGCTCCATGCCCAGGCGATGGCCCTGCATCTTGGAGGGGAACACCACCCGGTCGGCGCCCACCCGCTGCAGCATCTTCATGTGCAGGTCGTTGGTGGCGCGGGCGATCACCTGTTTCACCCGGCTGCCCTCGCTGTCCTTGGCGATCAGGGTGGCGGTGATGCTGGCCGAGATCGGCTCACTCATGGCCACCACCACCGTCTCCACATCCAGTACGCCCGCCTCGCGCAGGGCCTCCTCATCGGTGCAGTCCACCACCCGGGCCTGGATGGCCGGATCCACCTGACGCAGGGCATCCACCGCTTTCTGGCTGCTGTCGATCGCCAGCACATCGGCGCCGGCCTGGATCAGCTCGCTGCACACGGCGCTGCCGAAGCGGCCCACGCCGATCACGGCGAATCCGCCCCGGGCCGTGCCCTCGGCGGGGTTCCAATGCCACCAGTTGCCCATGGATCTGCGGTCTCCTTCTGCGATGAACGGGGTGCGATGAACGGGGTGCGGTGAACGGATTCAGATGTAGAGCTCTTCGCGGGGATAGCCCACCCGCGGTTGGGGCCTGCTGCCATACATCGCCGAGAGCAGCAGCAGGATGCCCAGTCTGCCCACGAACATGCCCACCATCAGCACCAGTTGACCCCAGCGGTTGAGCTGGATGGTGACGCCGAGATCGAGGCCCACGGTGCCGAAGGCCGACATGCAGGTGAACAGCTTCTCCAGAAAGCTGAAGCGCACGTAGCCGGATGTGCCGGAGGAGGTGGGCCCGAGGCCCAGCAGCAGGGCCATCAGCAGCACGAACAGCAGGGAGGCGATGGTGACGCCGATCGCCCGCAGCACCACGGTGGCAGGAATCTGGCGCTGATGGATCACCACTTCCTGGCGGCCCTGCAGGGTGGAGCGGGTGGCCCCCATCAGGGTGGCGAAGGTGGTGGTCTTGATGCCGCCGCCGGTGCCGCCCGGGCTGGCGCCGATGAACATCAGCACGATCAACAGCAACAGGCCGGAGTCGGAGAAGGTGGCGGTGGAGAGGGGCACGGTGTTGAACCCGGCGGTGCGGGCACTGATCGCCTGAAACAGGCTCACCTGCAGTCTCTGGATCCACTGCAGGGGCTGCATCACACCGCCCGTGGCGAACTGCTCGGTGAACAGCAGCCCGAGGCAGCCCACCACGATCAGCAGGCCACTGCTGCGCAGCACCAGGCGGGTGTGCAGGCTGAGGCGCTTGAGCCTGTTGAGCCGGTTGCGGTTGCTCCAGAGGTCGTTGATCACCCGCCAGCCGATGCCGCCCACCACGATCATCGAGGCGATCACGCCGTTCACCACCGGGTTGTCGCGGTAGCGCACCAGGTTGTCGCTCCAGAGGCCGAAGCCGGCGTTGTTGTAGGCGCTGATGCAGTGAAACAGCGAGGCCCAGAAGCGCTCGAGCGGATTGGCGATATCGGAGAACCCAAAGCCGTAGAGCACCACCGTGCCCAGCCCCATCACGCAGAAGCCGGTGATCAGGATGCTGTTGAACGTGGGGCCGATGCCGCCCACACCGAACTCATCGAGGGCCCGGCCCTTGTCGAGCCGGTGCCGCAGGCCGGAGCCGCCCTGCACGAAGCCCTGCAGGAAGGTGGTGATCGCCATCAGTCCCAGGCCACCGGTCACGATCAGCCCGGCCAGTGCCACCTGGCCGAAGGGGGTGAGGTCGCTGCTGATGTCGATGATGGAAAGGCCGGTCACCGTGATCGCCGAGGTCACCGTGAACAGGGCCTCCCAGAGCCCCACGCTGTCCTGGGAACAGAGCGGGCTGGCCATCAGCAGGGTGCCCAGGGCGATCACGATCAGCCCCGTGACCACGGTGAACTGGGGCACCGTGAGCTGGTGGCGCCAGGCCTGCAGCGCCCCCCAGCGCCTGGACAGGGGGAGGGCCTTCATTCAGGCAGGAGCAGTGCGGCGGGCACAACCGACTCTGCGCATGCAGCCTCTGGTGATTCGGTGTCCCAAACCCTAGGGCTCAGGCCCTGGCCAGGCGATCGGGGGCCCACTGGGCGATCAGGCTCTCCAGGCGGGTGAGCTGGTAGCGGGTCTGTTCGTTGGGCGACTGCTGGTAGGCGAGGCGCAGGTTCTGCCTTTCCGCATCGAGGGCAAACAGCACCGGATGGTTGTCGTTCACAGGGGCCTGGGCGGATGCTCACAATCTTAAGTCATTCTTAAGCGGTGGCGCCAGGGTGGCCCTGGGGAAGGGGGCCGTCGCGGTCGGAGCGGAACACCAGGCGGCTGTCCTGCAGGTGCTCCTGGCAGAGGGCCACCAGCCGCTCCAGCACGGCGAGGGTCTGGGGTGCGCCCAGGCCCATGGATTCGCGGCTGAGCAACACCAGCTCCAGGGTCTTGCCGCCTCCCGGCCGGGACTGCACGTCGGCGAACAGCTGCATCCGCTGCAGGTCGCCCCCCTGCCGCAGCAGGGCGCCCAGATGGGCACGGGTGCGGTGGTCCACCTCCGCATTCAGTGCCTGCAGCACAGGCTCCAGGCGCTGGAGCATGGTGGTGGCCTCGCTCTCGGAGCCCGGTGTGGTCGGTTCACCCGTTGCCGCTGAGCATGGGGGCTGCAGAACCAGCAGAAACCGTGCCATGTGGGTGTAAGTCGGCTAGGACGCTACAACCTCTGGCTCTAGGGATGCCGGCCCCAGCCCGTGCCGCCGTTGCCGTGATCGGGGCTGGCGTGGCAGGTTGCGCGCTGGTGGCCCAACTTCGCCGCCTGGGCTTTGCCGGAGCGATCTCTCTCTGGGAAACAGGCCGGGGCCCAGGCGGGCGTGCCGGCTCGCGCCGCAGTCGCACGGACGCTGGCCTGGTGATCAACCATGGCGCTCCCCTGCTCAACATCACCGGCGCGCCGGAGCCCGCCCTGCTGCAACCGCTGCTGGCCGCTGGCGCGCTTGAGCCCTGGGCCGGACCGGTGGCGATGCTGGAGGGGGAGCGCCACCTGAACATCGGCCGGCCCGATGCCCTGGGGCTGGGAAGGCTGTTCCGGGGATGCGGTGGCATGGATCAGTTGGGCCAGGGGCTGCTGCGGCTGGCGGGGGGCGCTGCCCTGGACATTCACTACGGCACATTCGTTCGGCACCTGACGATGGCCCCGGAGGGTTGGTGGCAGTTGCGCAGCGGCGACGGCCAGCTGCTCGGCGAGGCCCGCTGGCTGGTGCTCAGCGGCACCCTGCTGGCCCACCCGCGCTGTCAGCTGATTCTGGGCTGGCCCGATGTGCCCCTGGCCGAGGCGGCCTCCACCCTCGGTGATTGGCAGCTCGACCACGTGCTCACCACCCTGGCCGGGGTGCGCTTCGAGGCGCGCTCCAATCTGCTGCTGGTCTTCGCGCAGGAGCAGGCCCGGCCCTGGCGGGCCCTGCCCTTCCGGCTGCTGAATTTCGACGCGGCCGCCCAGCAGCGCTGGGGCCTCAGACGTCTCAGCATTCAGCCCCTGGTCGATGGCCGCTGTGCCGTGGTGGCCCATTCCAGCCATACGTTTGCTGCCGACCATCTGGATGTGTACGGCTCTCGATCAGCCATAGCCCGGCTGTTGCAGGTGCCGGTGGAGGCCTCTCGGCAGGACGCGGTGATCCGGTCGCTGCTGGAAGCGGTGCGCCTGTGCCTGGCCCCCTGGGTTCCTGGAATTGATCCCAGCGAGGTCCCCCCCCAGTTGATGCGCTGGGGCGCGGCCTTCCCCCAGCCGCCTGGCCTGCCGGCTGAGCTGATGGTCTGTGAGGCCAGTCGGGTGGGCTTCTGCGGCGATGTGATCGACGCTGAGGGCTTCGGCCGGGTTGAAGGGGCGTTGCGCAGTGCCGAGCTGCTGGCCGGCCGGTTGGCGCCCCAGCTGGTGTATGGGCCTGGTTAGTCTCCGCGGGTCGCGGTGGTCCAGGCCCTTACATCAGGGTGCTTGCCCGGAAAGGGGCCGATCCGGCCCCTTTCTGCTGCCTGTGCTGGCAGGGGGTGCCAGGCTGATTAGCGTGGGTCCATGCAGGGTCCGTTCGGGGATTGGTTGCCGGAGGTGGTGGTCTTCCATCCCACCCGCTTTGACGATGCCCAGTCGATCGTGCTGGCCGTCCGCGACCTTCAGACCGTGCTGGTGCACGCTGGTGCCATGGCCCCTGAGGAAGCCCAGCGGCTGATCGACTTCGTGGCCGGCGGGGTGGCTGCCATGGACGGGCAGTCCCAGTGTCTGGACGAGCTCACGTTCGTGTTCGCCCCTGAGATCGTGGCCATCACCAGGGATCCACGCAGCGGCAGCTGAGGGGACCCGGATCAGGCCGCCCAGCCGGCCACGGTGGAGAGTTGCAGCCAGCAGCCAGCAGGCGCCAGCTTTTCAACCACCACGGCCTGGTGGCGGTCCTGGGCCATCAGGTGGGCGAAGGTCTCGGCATCGTCGCGGCTGTTGAACCGGACTGCGCTCACCTGCTGGGGAACGGTCTGCTCGCGCGCGATCTGCGGCCGCACGCGATAGCGACCCGGAGCGTTCAGCTCGGAAGTGGCTGGGACATTCGGCCGGGAGCTTGGCTGTTCCATCCCCCAATTCTGCAGGAGTTTTCGCCTCAGCGCGCACGCCTGTTGTGGGAGTTGGCTCACCGTTTGCCGTAGCCCTGCAGAATCTTCCAGTCGGGAGCGGCGCTGCATGGGCAGCCTGTGCGGAATCGCCCACAGAGGGGAGCCCGCCCGCACCTGATTGCGCCTGGCTCAGAGTGGCGCTGTTCAGCTCTCCGTCGCCTGCCGATGCCGGTCAGAACTCCCCCTCCCACCCGCGGCCACCAGGGCTCCCGCCCATGGGTGGTGAAACTGCAGATCCTGGCCGCCGTGTTCGTGCCGATGCTTGGGCTCGGACTCTGGCTGCGCTCCCAGGGATTCTGGTGAGCGGCGCCGCTCAGCTGCCGCAACCGCGCCGGATCACCTCGGCGCGCAGGCCGTCCAGCTCGCCGCTGCGGGGGGCGCGGGGATGGAACAGCAGGGTCCAGGCCAGGGGCACATCGCCGTAGTCCAGGGCCCTGTCAAAGGCCTCCAACCAGGCAGCGGGATCCTGCCCCAGCCTGGCGAGCAACGCCTCCGTGGCCCGCATGCGCTGTTCGGAGCCCCCGGCCAGCTGCACGTGGGCGAAGGCACCGGCCGCTGCCCCCCTGGGCCGCAGCTGCAGCTGCACGAATTCCCCAGGGCCGATCGGGGTGGTGGGCCAGTCCAGCGGCGTGAGGATCGGCCTGGAGGGGCTGCCGCTGCGCTGCCAGGGCGGTTGGCCTTCCCGCAGGATGCGCAGCTCCAGCAAGGGCTCCAGCACCACCAGCCGGGGGGTGGGGGTCGGTACCACCCCGAAGCCGTCCACGGCCTCCACCGGCTCCACCCGCGGGGAGATCACGCACACGGCCACGGGCAGATCGTGGGGCGCGATGGCGGCGCTGGCCGGCAGCAGCGGCAGGGCCAGCAGGGTGAGCAGGGTCGAGCAACGACTGAGCAGCCTCATGGACCCAGACCCAGCTGGGAATCCTGATCCCCGAGCAGGTCGTGCCTGGAGAGGGCCCCATTGGCGCGGGCATCGCCGCGCATCAGCATGGCCAGAAACGTGCTCTCGAACTGGATCCTCTCCAGGAACCGGGCACCGGAGTAGGAGGCGATCCGCAGGCGGTCCACCCAGAGAATTTCAGCTCGGGTGCGGATCGGTTCGCCGATGCCGGGGGGCTTGAGGATCAACGGGCCGCGGTGGCCCACCGCCACGGCGTGGCGCCTGGGAAAGAGCAGGCAGGCACCGGACTGGCTCACATCCCACAGCCGGCCGATCAGGGGCCTGCCCTCGGGCAGGAACTCCACCTCGATGCACACGCTGATGGAGGGAACGATGTACCTCGGTTCCCGGCGTGGCTGAACCATGGTCGAAGGACGCCGAGGATGGACAGCCGTGGAAAGACAGCGGCATCTGCGTCATTCTGCCTAGCAGGTGCCCTGTGGCCAGCTCGGGCGAGATCATTCTTGGCAACCCGGCACGGCAAACCTGATCCACCGCCTTCCCGAGCAAGCCATGGCCCCCAGCTCCCACCCCTCCACCGCCAGTGACCTGGTGTTCCGCCCGGCCGCCGAGCGCTTCCACAGCCAGCTCGACTGGCTGGACAGCTGGCATACGTTTTCGTTCGCTTCCCACTACGACCCGGCCTGGATGGGCTTCGGGCCGCTGCGGGTGATCAACGACGACACGATCGCCCCTGGCCGTGGCTTCGGCATGCACCCCCACCGCGACATGGAGATCGTCACGGTGATGGTGGAGGGCCAGCTCAACCACCGCGATTCCCTGGGCCACGCCGAGGTGCTGCGGGCCGGCGAGGTGCAGCACATGAGCGCCGGCACCGGTGTGGTGCACAGCGAGATCAATGAAGGCCCCCAGCCCTGCCGTTTGCTGCAGATCTGGATCGAACCCAGCAGCGCAGGGATTGCCCCGGCCTACGGACAGAAGCCCTTCGCGATCGGGTCGGGCTGGACGCCCCTGCTCGATCCCCACCAGGCCGGCGGCGCCCTGGCCATCCACCGGCCCGTGCGCCTGTGGCGGGCCCAGCCGGCGGCCGGTGACAGCCTCAGCCTGGAGATCGGCGCCGGCAGCCTCGGCTGGCTGCAGCTGATCAGCGGCGAGGCGAGTGTGGGGGGGCAGGCGGGAGAGCTCGGGCTGCAGCAGGGTGATGGCCTCGGCCTGGCCAGTGGTGCCCTCGATCAGCTGGTCGCCGGTGAGCGCGGAGCCGACCTGCTCCTCTTTGACCTGGGCCAGCAGCCCCACTGACCGGGGGCACCGGCGGCCAGCGCGCTAGTTTCAGCCTCCGATACGACCAGGACCTCAGCGCCCGCCTTTCGCCGGCTTGCGATTCAGTCCAGCCTTCCCGACGGCATCTCCGACGTGCTGCGCCAGTCCCCCACCCAGGCTCCTCCGCTGTCGCCGATCGCCCTGCTGCAACCGCCGCGGGGCTATCGCCCACTCGCCTGGCTGGGCCTGGTCAGCAACGTGCTGCTGGTGCCGTCGATGGTGGCGGTGACCCTCTGGCAGCCCACCTGGCGCACGGTGAACATTGCCGTGGGGGCCGGGGCGGTGCTGCCGGCGGCCGCCCTGGGCATCGTGGCCAGTGTGGCCCTGCTCAAGTGGCGGGCCTGGGGCCAGATTCTGGCGATCGTGGCCCTGGCGCTGGGCCTGGCGATCGGTTTGCCGTACGCCATCGTGCGGGTGGCCCTGGTGGCTGAGGGCCGTGGCCCCACGGCCGCGCTGGCGGCCCTGCTCACGGCGGCGATGACGGCGGCCCTGGTGTACTGGTGCCGGCCCTGCATCCGCCGCTACCTCACCTGAGCGCGCGCGGTCGGGCCCTAGCTTTGTAACGGCGGATACCAGGGCCATGGGTCGCTGGGCCGTTGTTCTTCGCTGCCCTGTCCGGCCATGCCCAGCCCCCAGCGCTTCGCCGCCCTGCAGCAGATCCAGCGGCGCCGGCCTGTGGCCACTGCCCCTGCGGCCTCTCTCGAAGACCTCTGGGCCAGCGATGTGTTCACGCTGGATCGGATGAAGGCCGTGCTGCCGGGCCGGGTGTACAAGTCGGTGCGCAGCACGATCGAGAAGGGTGGCAAGCTCGATCTCTCGGTGGCCAACGTGGTGGCCGAGGCGATGAAGACCTGGGCCAGCGGCCGCGGCGCCCTGTACTACGCCCACGTCTTCTATCCGCTCACCAACTCCACGGCCGAGAAGCACGACGGCTTCATCTCCCCCCAGGGCGACGGCCGGGTGATCACCGAGTTCACCGGCAAGCTGCTGGTGCAGGGCGAGCCGGATGGCTCCTCCTTCCCCAATGGCGGGATCCGCTCCACCTTCGAGGCGCGGGGCTACACCGCCTGGGACATCACCAGCCCTGCCTACCTGATGGAGACGCCCAACGGCGTCACCCTCTGCATCCCCACCGTGTTCGTGAGCTGGACCGGCGAGGCCCTCGACAAGAAGACCCCCCTGCTGCGCTCGATCGGTGCGATGAACCGCCAGGCCCAGCGGCTGCTGCGCCTGCTCGGCAGCGAGGAGGTGGCGCCGGTGAACTCCACCTGCGGCGCCGAGCAGGAGTACTTCCTGGTGGATTCGGCCTTCACGGCCCTGCGGCCCGACCTGCAGCTCACGGGTCGGGCCCTGTTCGGCAAGCCCTCGCCCAAGGGCCAGCAGTTCGATGACCACTACTTCGGCGCCATCCCTGAGCGGGTGCAGGTGTTCATGCAGGATGTGGAGCGCCAGCTCTACAGGCTGGGCATCCCGGCCAAGACCCGCCACAACGAGGTGGCGCCCGGGCAGTTTGAGATTGCCCCGTTCTTTGAGGCGGCCAACGTGGCCACCGACCACCAGCAGCTCACCATGACCGTGCTGAAAGGCACGGCCAAAAGGCATGGCTTCGCCTGCCTGCTGCACGAGAAACCGTTCGCCGGCGTGAACGGCAGCGGCAAGCACGTGAACTGGTCGATCGGCAACGCCAGCCACGGCAACCTGCTCGATCCGGGCAAGACCCCTCACGACAATCTGCAGTTTCTCCTGTTCTGCGGGGCCGTGATCCGTGGCGTGCACGCCTACGGCCCCCTGCTGCGCTCGGTGGTGGCCACCGCCGGCAACGATCACCGCCTGGGGGCCAACGAGGCGCCGCCGGCAATCATCTCGGTTTACCTGGGCAGCCAGCTGGAGGATGTGTTCAACCAGATCCGCGAAGGGCGTCCCCAGGGGTCCGCCAGCGGCGGGGTGATGCAGCTGGGGGTCGACAGCCTGCCGGAATTCGCCAAGGATCCCGGTGACCGCAACCGCACCTCTCCCTTCGCCTTCACCGGCAACCGCTTCGAGTTCCGGGCCGTGGGCTCCAACCAGTCGGTGGCGGGCCCGCTGGTGGCGCTGAACACGATCATGGCCGATTCCCTCGAGTGGGTCGCCAGCCAGCTGGAGGCCCAGCTCGCCGCCGGCGCGGCGATCGGCGACGCCGCCTTCGTGGTGCTGCAGCAGGTGATGCGCGACCACGGCGCCGTGGTGTTCGGCGGCGACGGTTACTCCGAGGAGTGGCACCGCCTCGCCGTGCAGGACCGGGGACTGGAGAACCTGCGCACCTGTGCCGATGCCCTGCCGGTGCTGCGGCGCCCGGAGGTGCGCGAGCTGTTCAGCCGCCATGGCGTGCTCAGCCCGGTGGAACTGGAGAGCCGCTTCGAGGTGTATGGCGAGCAGTACGTGCTGGCGATCGAGGTGGAGGCCCGCCTGGCCCTGCAGATCGCCCGCACCCAGGTGAATCCAGCCGCCGTGCGCTACCTCAGCGAGCTGGGCCAGGCCCTGCAGCAGCAGCAGGCCATGGGGCTGCAGCCCCGCCTGGCGGTGCGCGACCAGCTGGCCCAGCTGCTCAGCGCCCTCAATGACGGCTGTGACGCCCTCGATCAGGCCCTCGCCCACCCGGCCGCTGACACCACGGAGCAGCACCTGCGCCACTGCGCCGACAGCCTGCTGCCGCGGATGGCCCAGCTGCGCTCGGCGGTGGATGGCCTGGAAGCGCTGGTGGACGACGCCCTCTGGCCCCTGCCCACCTTCGCTGAAATGCTGTTTGTGCGCTGAGGGCTGCTGGGCTGATGGTTCGGGGACTGAGGGAGTGGGGAAGCAGCCCGGATCTTGCAGAGCTTTCTTTTCTGGCGTGTGTCTGCCCCTGGGTCAAGGCCTCTGATACAGGAAGTTGTTGTGAAGGTGACAGTTCTTCTTTGGCACAGCGGCCATGATGGTTGGGTTCGGTGGAATGAGAGATGGGTCCGGTTCAAACGGCTTCTGTCCAGTCAGCTTCTCTGCGATCAGCCTCTGTCCAGTCACGGCAGTCCGCTCAGCCGATGAAGAGGGCAGGTCTGCACCAGCGCCACTACCGCCTGGTGGACCGTCAGGGCCAACCCCATCCGGTGCTCGACGACCTCTACGACTCCCTCGACGCCGCCTGGTCGGAGGCCATGGCCTGGTGGCAGCAGCAGTTCGGCGGCGCCCAGGAGCCGGTGGAGATCGGCGTGGAGGTGAGCACCGCCAGTGGCGACTGGCGCACCCTGCGCTTCCCTGGCAGCTGATCGCCCCGCTGCTGGTCCTGCTGCTGCTGTTCGGACACCCCGGAATGGCTGCAGCCCTGCCTCCGGCGGTTGGTCCCCCCGAGATTGGGGCCCCCGCGGACCGGGCCTGTGCTCCGCTCGCACCTCAGCTGGTCGACTCCCTCTTCCAGCAGTGGGCGGAGCTGGTGCAGGCGGGTGATCCGGAGGCCGTGGCCGATCTCTACGCAGCGGATGCCCTGCTGCTGCCCACCCTCTCGGCCAGCCCGCGACACACCCACGCGGCCATTGCCGACTACTTCAGCGACTTTGCCGCCCGTCATCCCCAGGCCGCGGTGGTGGAGCACACGGTGTACCCGTCCTGCAACCAGTTGGTGGATGCGGGGCTCTACCGCTTCCGTTTCCCCGCTGCCGGCAGCGATCAGGACAGGGTGGTGCAGGCCCGCTACACCCTGGTGTACGGCTTCAACGGCCAGCAGTGGCAGCTGCTCCACCACCACTCCTCCCTGCTGCCCGACTCAGCGCCAGTCCTGCCGGTAGATCCGTAGGGTGCCGAAACCCAGCTGGGCCGGCGTGGGGTTGGGACCGGCCGGAAAAGCCGTGACCTGGAACATGTAGGTATCCGCCATCATCGGGTTGGCCCAGGGCTTGAGCCGCACGGTCACGGTGGTCCCCGGTGGCACCGGCTCCGGGAAGCGCACGGTGATGAGCCGCTCGTCCTGGGAGAAGCTGGCCTCCACGGGCAGGGAAGGCCCCCGCCGGCGGGGACGCCCCAGGAAGGCCTCCGTGCGCTCGGGGCTGAACTGGAAGTTGCGGTCCACCCCCCGGGTCTGGCGGATCTGCAGTTCCCCCAGCGATGCGCCTGCCCCGTCGGGGAGCTCCACGGTGAGGAAGTACTCCGCCCGCACCTGGCCCACATCGGTGGTGTAACTCACCAGCTCCACCTGCCAGGGAGGGCGCCTGAAAAAGGTGGCCCCACGCAGTTCCAGGGCGGCCTGCCTGGGGGGAAAGGCCCCCAGCCCGATCAGCGTGACCAGGCCGATGCCAAGCCCCGCCAGGGTTCCGCGTGTACAGCGCATCCTTGCTGAACCCATCAGCACTGCTCAGACCCTAGGGGCGGCCTGCAGGAATGGCCGGGGATCCTGGTCGCGGCGATCCTGCTCCGCCAGCGGCTGCCCCTGGCCCGCTGGGTCGAGGGGATCGAGGGCGGCGGTGTGCTCCAGGGCCCGGCGCAGCAGCCGGCCGGCATGGAGCGGCATGTCGCGCGGCACGCTGATGCGGTCGCGCAGGTGGCGCAGGCCGCCGGCGCTGCCCGCGGGCGGCGCCAGCACGGTGTTGTGGCTCAGGTTGGTGAGCGCCGTGCGCAGGGGCAGGTCGAAGCCCTCCGCAGTGAGTGGGTTGCGCTGCAGCAGAGCCTGCCGGTGACGCAGCACCCGCGCCAGGGCGGTGCGGGCCGCGACGCCCTGGGCTGGCTCCCCCTCGCCGGCTGCCATGGGCGGCGGCTCGCTGGTTTCCGGGTCCGGCAGCCCCCCATCGAGGATCGGCCAGGGGCCGCGGTCGATGCGGGCGGCCAACTCGCGCTGGCGACTGCTGCCGTTGGCATAGCAGCCGCCCATCTGGGGTGGAAGGTCGTGGCAGTGGGTGTGGAAGTCGCTCTGGGTGCCCCGGTAGGTGCTGCGTTGCTCGAGGGCCCGGAACCAGCGGTCGATCTCCGGGTGCTCCTGACGGAGCAGATAGCCCTTGTAGTAGGCCAGCGAAGCGTTCATTCGCTCCACATAGGGCACGAACACCAGGTCGGCCGTACCCAGTTCGGGGCCCAGCAGGAACGGCCCGCCGCTGGCGGCCAGGGCCTGCTCCATCACGGTGGCCCACTGGCGGAACTGCTCACCGGCCTGGGCATCGCCGCGCTGGCCATGGGGGACGCACAGCCACTGGCACCAGGCCCGGAACAGCTGGCGCTCCAGCCGCCGCAGCGGCAGCACCGCCGGATCGGCCATGCCAGGCCCCAGGCTGCCGAAGGCCCGCTCCAGCTCCTCCAGGATCCGGTCGCTCTCGGTGACCAGCCGGCCATCCAGGGCCAGGGCGGGGAGCATGCCGGAGGGCACCAGGCGCTCGTACCAGGCCTCCTTCTCGCCGTAGCAGAACATCGTGACCTTCTCCACCCGGTAGGGGATCTGGCGTTCCTCCAGCCACAGCCAGACCTTCTGGCAGTAAGGGCACCAGGCGTGGTGGTCGCGGTAGAGCGTCACCCGCACGCCGCTCTCCGGCTGGCCGAACAGGCGCAGGCGGGCCTGGGCGTTGGTGGGGCCCTCGCTGCGGCCGCTGCCCGTGCGGGCCGGATCCCCCGCCACCAGCGCCTCCAATTCAGACCAGCTGAGCGGGCTGCTGAGCGAAGCGGGGGCCATCTTGAGTGGTGGCAGAGCCCTGATCCTGGCAGCTGTTCCCGGGGCTCGCGGCCGCTGTGTTCCGTTGCCTAGGGTCAGGATTCAGACGTCAGTCTTCCCAGAGCCATGTTTGACGCCTTCACCAAGGTGGTCGCCCAGGCCGACGCCCGCGGCGAATTCATCAACGCCGGTCAGATCGACGCCCTCGCGGCCATGGTCGCCGAGAGCAACAAGCGCATGGACACGGTGAACCGCATCACCTCCAACGCCTCCAAGATCGTCACCAACGCGGCCCGCGATCTGTTCGAGGCCCAGCCCGCCCTGATCGCCCCCGGCGGCAACGCCTACACCCATCGCCGCATGGCCGCCTGCCTGCGCGACATGGAGATCATCCTCCGCTACGTCACCTACGCCATGTTCACCGGCGACGCTTCTGTGCTGGAAGACCGCTGCCTCAACGGCCTGCGTGAGACCTACCTGGCCCTCGGCGTGCCTGGCGCTTCCGTGGCTGAAGGCGTGCGCAAGATGAAGGACGCCGCCATCGCCATCGCCAACGACCGCAACGGCATCACCCCCGGCGACTGCTCCGCTCTGATGAGCGAAGTGGGCACCTACTTCGACCGCGCTGCCGCCGCTGTCGGCTGAGCTCAGACGGCTCATGTGATGGCCCAAAAAAAGCGCCCTCGCGGGGGCGCTTTTTCGTATGCCAGCTTTGTCAGGCGGTCAGGGTGATATCGCCGGTTTCACCGGTGCGGATGCGGATGGACTGCTCCACGTTGGTGACGATGATCTTGCCGTCGCCGACTTCGCCGGTGCGGGCGCTGGCGCAGATGGCCTCGACCACAGCGTCCACACTGCCATCGCTCACCACTGTGGTGATCATCACCTTGGAGAGCAGGCGGGCTTCCAGCTTCACGCCTCGGTACACCTCTGTGTGACCCATCTGCTGGCCGAAGCCCTGAACAGCGGTCACGGTCATGCCGTTGATGCCCAGCACCACCAGCGCGTCTTTCACAGGATCCAGCTTCTCGGGCCGGATGATGGCTTGAATCTGTTTCACGCGTTACCGGAAAAGCGAAAGTTATTTAAGGGCGGCCCGTCCATCCTTCTGTAGCGGTGGCTGCAGACCCTCCAGCATGGTGGCAAATCGGCACGCTGGTTGGCTGGTCGAAGCCCGATTACTGCTGGCCCATGGTCTCGGCGTCGGCGATTTTGTAGCGAAAGGAACATCAAGGGGGGCAGCTTCCACGCATTGTCGTTGCCGATGGGTGTCGAAGGACATCCAAATTTCCGTGCAGCCGTCGTTCCGAACTGCCCATGACCATTGCTTCCCACCCTCCACGGCGCGCCAGGCGCCTGCAGGAGGCGAGTTTGCTCGAGGCCCCCTCGATGCTTTTGCGCAGCATCCGTGGGATGTCCTCCCAGCGGGGCCTCATCTGGCTTGCCTGCGTTCCCCTGGCGCTGTTTGGTCTGGGGGTCTTCAACCTTTCGGCCCATGCGGCTGAGCTCCCCGAGCTCACCCCGGCCTTTCTGGCTAACAACACCTTCCTGCTGATCTGCGCAGTGCTGGTGATCTTCATGAACGCCGGCTTTGCCATGGTGGAGGCCGGCCTGTGCCGCCAGAAGAACGCCGTCAACATCCTGGCCAAGAACCTGATCGTCTTCGCCCTCGCGGTGACGGCCTATTGGTTCATCGGCTACAAGATCATGTACAACGCCAGCTGGGTGATTCCAGGTTGGCTCAAGTTTGGTGGTCTGTTTTTCGACCCCACCGTCACCCCCGAAATGGTGACTGAGGGCAAGCTGGTTCCCAGCGTTGATTTTCTCTTCCAGGCCGCCTTCGCCGGCACGGCTGCCACGATCGTGTCCGGCCTGGTTGCCGAGCGCATCAAGTTCAACGAGTTTGTGATCTTCTCGCTCGTGCTCGTTGGCATTCTCTACCCCATTTCCGGCTCCTGGCAGTGGAACGTGGGCGAGGGCTGGCTCAACAAGCTCGGCTTCATCGATTTCGCTGGTTCCAGCGTGGTGCATACCTTCGGAGCTTGGGCCGGTCTCACCGGGGCGATCATCCTTGGCCCCCGCATCGGCAAGTTCGCCAATGGAAAGCCCCAGGCCCTACCCGGTCACAACCTGGCGATCGCCACCCTCGGCTGTCTGATTCTCTGGATTGGCTGGTACGGCTTCAACCCCGGTTCCTGGCTGTCAATGGCGCCTGAGGTTCCCTACATCGCCGTTACCACCACTCTCGGCGGAGCCGCCGGCGGCATTGCCGGCACCCTGGTGAGCCAGCTCTCCGGCGGCAAGCCAGACCTCACCATGACCATCAACGGCATTCTCGCCGGCCTGGTGGGTGTAACCGCTGGCTGCGACGGCTTCTCGATGATGGCCTCCTGGGTGGTGGGTTTCATCGCCGGTGCCCTGGTGGTGTGGGCCGTGGGATTCATCGACTCCCTCAACATCGATGATCCGGTGGGAGCCTTCTCCGTGCATGGTGTGTGCGGCATGTGGGGCACCCTGGCCGTGGGCCTGTTCAACACCGACAAGGGCCTGCTCACCGGCAATGGGTTTGGCCAGCTGGGCGCCCAGATCGTGGGTATCCTGGCCTTCTCCATCTTCTCGATTGTCACTTCCTGGATTCTTTGGTCGATCCTCGGGGCGATCTCCGGGGGCATCCGAGTCACCGAGCAAGAGGAGATCGAGGGCCTCGACATCGGCGAGCACGGCATGGAGGCCTATCCCGACTTCGCCGCTTCCGCCAAGTGAACCTCATCGGTTCGCTTTTACCGCGCTGAACCCCAACGTCCACCCAGCTCCCGGCATGCCGGGAGCTTTTTTATTGCCGGTTAGGTTCTCGGTTGCTTGCTCTTGCATTGGACGCCTGAACCAGCCGGGAGCCCCGGGCCTGCTGCCCCTGCACGGGGAACACAGGCAAGAGCCGTGGGCTGTGGGTGGTACACGACATCACAACACCGTGACTTCGTAGGATCGCGCTGAAGCCAGATCGTGTTGATGCCGTACCCGGACAACCTGGCACTCTGTTGATCTCAGTTCGTCATTGCCTGGCCTGGCATCCCTTTTGCCTGGCCCTTCGCGAGGCCAGCCCCCTCCGGCGCCATTTTTTCTGCTCCTGCCCCCCATCTCCACCGCTCCATGGAAGCGCTTGCCGACTACTTCAAGGTGTTCTCCGAGCCCAACCGGCTGGCGGTGCTGGATGCCCTCCGCCAGGGCCCGCTCAACGTCACGGCGGTGGTGGAGTGCACCGGCCTCAGCCAGGCCCTGGTGTCCAAGCACCTCAAGCTGCTCACCATCGCCGGCGTGGTGAAGCGCCGCCCGGAGGGCAGCCTGGTGTTCTACGCGGTGATCGACCGCAGTGTGTTCAAGTTGCTGGCCCAGGCTGAAAAGCAGCTGCTCGCCACCCGCCGCCAGCAGCTCGACGCCCTCGCGGCCATCCTCTGATCTCTGCCGTTGGCTGAGCTGTCGCCGCGACGTGCCCGTCTCCTCCCACCAGTCTCGAAACCCTGGAGGTCGCCCTGGATGGCGTTGAATCCACCTCTCGGTTCTGCAGGCCCACAACTCGCCCATCACTCCCTGTGGAATGGGGCCGATCTCTCCTGCTCCCGACTGCAGCAGGCCGATTTCAGCGGTGCCCTGCTGCCGGCCGGCCTCTGAGCCGTTCGTGCATCAGCCGTCCAGGCCCCAGGCCTGACGGATGGCGCCGTTGCTCACCTCCCAGGCGTGCTCGCCGCTGGCCACGCTGTGGGCCAGCCGCTGTGGTTGCAGATCGCGCGCCCGGCATTCCGCTTCCAGGACCTGCAGGCAGCCCTCGGCCTGGAGGAGCAGCTGGTTCACATGCTGGCTGCCGCCGGCGGCCTGGGCCATGGCGCCGTTTGTTTGGCACAGCTGGAGGTCTTCCAGGTGCTGCTGCAGCCAGGCCCACTCGTAGAGGAGCATGGCCGGGCTGCACTGGCGCAAGTGCTGGCGGTAGGCCTCCACCTGGGGCAGGGCCGTCGCGGTGCTCGGAGTTGCACTGGCTGCCGGCTGGGCCGCGGCCAGGTTCTGCATGATCTTGCGCAGATGGCTCATGGCAGCAGGGCCCGGGCGTTACCCCAGCCATTTTGGGCCGTTGCCGCCACGGGCGCTCCGGCCTGCTGTCGGGGCTGCTGGCGGCAGGGCAAGCTGCCGCTCGCTCCAGTGGGCCAGCAGGGCGGCGAGCAGGCTCGTGCGATCTCCACGCAGACGAATCATCAGACTGTGGGGTTGGTGTGGCCTTCATGCTCGACCCGCCCGGCGGGCGGGCCTGCGCTCCAGATCACCGCCGCAGGCATCCGATCGCACCTGCTGCCGTATCCATCGGCTCGATCGCCATCCGTGGGCGGGTGCGAAGCGTCTGCGCTAAGCAGGGATGGCCAGCGCACTCCCGGATGCGATGAAAGAGCTCACCAGCGCGATCAACCGGCACCTGGCGGCCGAGTTTCAGGCCAGCCACACCTACCTGGCCATGTCGATCTGGTTGCGGGAGAAGGATCTGGCCGGGTTCTCCACCTACATGCTCGCCAAGAGCAATGAGGAGCGGGATCACGCCGCCCGGATGATCGCCTATCTGGTGGACAGCGACGAGCAGGTGGAACTGCCCACGGTGGCGGCGCCCGAGCGCAGCTGGCCCTCGGTGCAGAAGCTGTTCGATCAGATCTACGACATGGAGAAGGGCGTGACCGCCTCGATCAACGGCCTGTATGCGATGGCCGAAAGCCTGGGTGAGCGCAGCGCCACCGCCATGCTCGACTGGTTTGTGGCCGAACAGCTCCAGGAAGAGGCCGAGGCCCGTTTCGTGTGCAAGCGGCTGCGGCTGGCGGGCGACAACAGCGCCGCCCTGCTGCTGCTCGATCAGCAGTTTCTCGAGGGCACGGCCCTGGCCCATGTGAAGGGAGGCCTCAGCGCGGCCAATGGCGCCTGAGCGCGACAACTGCCATGGCTGTCTCGAGGATCTGAGCCAGTTGCGGCGCGACTACCGGCGCGGGGGGCTGCGGCGCAGCGACCTGCACGCCGATCCGCTGGAGCAGTTCCGGCTGTGGTTCGAGCAGGCCTGCGCGGCCGAGCTGCTGGAGCCCAACGCCATGGTGCTCTCCACCAGCGATGGCCAGCGGCCCTCCAGCCGCACCGTGCTGCTCAAGGCCTTCGACCGGCGCGGCTTCGTGTTCTTCACCAACTACGGCAGCCGCAAGGCCCGGGAGATCGATGCCACCACTCAGGTGAGCCTCCTGTTCCCCTGGTACGGCCTGGAGCGCCAGGTGATCGTGCTCGGGCCAGCTGAGCGCATCTCCACGGCCGAATCGCTGGCGTACTTCGTGTCGCGGCCCTTCGGCAGTCGCCTGGGGTCCTGGGTGTCGCAGCAGAGCACGGTGATCAGCTCCCGCGCGATCCTGGAGATGCAGTGGCAGCACCTCAAACAGCGCTTTGCCGATGGCCAGGTGCCCCTGCCCAGTGGCTGGGGCGGCTACCGGGTGGAGCCCCTGGAGCTGGAGTTCTGGCAGGGCGGCGAGAACCGCCTGCACGACCGCTTCCGCTACCGCCGCTCGCCTGGGCCGGAGGGCAAGGAAGGGAATTGGTCGATCGAGCGGCTGGCGCCCTGACCGGCTCCCTGAACCGGGGCCCGCAGCCTGTGATCAAAAACTGAAGCTGGTCTTGATCAGGGCCCCGAACTGATCCCTGCCGCCCTCAGATCCACCGGGATTGTTGAGATAGAAGATCGCCGGGGTCACGGCGATGGCGTCGCTGACCTGCCACTGAACCCACCACTCCCAGGCCCAGACGCCCTGCTCGGTGTCTGCGCCGTTGCGGGTGGCGGTGGCGAAGGCGGGCTGGCCTACCCCCATCCCGAAGCTGTTGCCCTTGGCCAGCACATCACTCCATTGCAGGCCCACCAACCACGACTGGCTGGTGCGCAGATCGCCCCGGCTGCTGCTGTTGATGCCGTAGCCGGCGCTGATCGAGGGAATCCAGCCACTCTCGGCCGGCTGCCAGAAGCCGCTGATGCCGAGGGCGTTGGTGCGCTCGCCCTCCTCCTCGATCTGGCGGGTGATGAAGGGGGTGGCTCCCGGCACGCCCACCCCGCCATCGATGGAGGAGTAGATGGCGGCAACGCCCCAGTGTTCCTGGCCGTAGCCCAGCTGCACGGTGCTGGTGGCGGCGGAATCCCTTGTGAACAGCCCCTGGGAGGAGTCGGCGCCATGAGCCGCCACGACGTTGGCGCTCACGCTCCAGCCCTGGTTCTGCCACCAGAGGCCAAAGCCTGGGCCCAGGTTTTTGTTGTAGGCCAGCGGTGCTCCGTTGAGGGTGAGCACGTTGAGGATGGTGTCGCTGGGATAGGCGCTGGGCCAGAGGGCGAGCATGTCCTCCTGGCCCACCCGGCCGCCGAGGGTGGCGGTGAACTGGCTGGCGAGCGGCGAGGCTCCAAGCGGGACTTGATAGAAGATCTTGTCGATCCCCATCACATCGGGGCCCGCGTCTTCCTGGAAGGCGATCTCCAGGGTGGAGAGCCCGCCCCCGAAGGCATTGCGATCACCGTCGAAGTTACCGGCCCGCAGCACGGTGCGCAGCAGATCCTTGCCGGTGAAACTGGTGTCGAGGTTGAGCTGCACGTCGACGTTGAACGTGACCGCCTCGCCGGCGGGATGGTTGCGCACCCCGCCCAGCACGAAGGTGGCCAGGCCGGAGAGCCTGGTGGTGGTGGAGAACTGGTGGGTCTCCAGCTCGCCCACCTTGGCTTCCAGGCCGCCGACGCGGCCCTTGAGCACGGCCAGTTCCTTCTCGAACTCGGCCATCAGGCGCTTGAGCTCGTCGGTCACCTCGGTGACGCGGTCGAGGCAGGCGTTGAGCAGGGCGGCCGCTTCGTAGCGGGTCATGGCCTGGCGGCCCTTGAAGGTGCCGTCGGGGTAGCCGGCCACGCAGCCGTAGCGCTCCACCAGGTTGGCGAGGGCCTGGAAGGCCCAGTCGGTGGGGCGCACGTCGGAGAACTGGGACACGCTGGTGACCTGCTCGGTGCCTTGGGAAGCGGCGGCGTAGCGCTGAACGGCATCGAGATTGAGCTCCGCTGCGCTCCCGGCCGTTGGAGCCACCAGGCCGGCCCCGGCCATGACCAGCAGCAGGGATTGAACGGACGACAAGGGCACACCTCCCACAGGTAACGGGGATCCCCGGAGACACAAAGGCCACCTCTCAGAATGATAACGGTTATCAGCAGGTATCAGGTCGTCGGTGCTGTCCGGGGAAGCGCCACCGCCCCGTCGCGGCGTGGCAGCACCGGGCCGGTGCTCGGTTGGAGCTGGGGGGGCAGGGCTGTCACCGGCAGCACCCGCAGCCCGTTCAGCTCCACGGTGGTCTCCACCAGCTGCTGCCGCCCGCGGTACAGGTCAAGCACGGTGAGGGTCTGCACCGGCGGCAGCTCGCCCTGCAGCAGGCGCCGGGGCCCGCTGCCCATCGCCCCCAGGCTGAGCAGGTTCACGCCTGCCACCCGGCTGGGATACCAGGCGTGCTGGTGGCCGCTCACATAGAGATGCACCCCCTGGCGCTGCATCAGCCCCAGCAGCCGCTCCGGCTGGTGCAGCACTTCGCCGGGGCGGTCGCGCCCCTGCCCCACCCCGAAGGGCGGCAGGTGGCCCATCACCAGGCGCAGCCGGGCCTCCCGGGCTGCGGTTGAGGCCAGCTGGGCCTCAGCCCAGCTCCAGTCCTCGGCCGGCACCCCTGCCGACGAGGCATCGATCACCACGGCGAACAGGTCGCCCTGGCGCAGGCTGTAGCGGAAGGGGAAGCGGCTGGCCTCCACCAGCGTCAGCCCCAGGCTGGCCTGGCGCGCGCGCCAGAAGCGCGCCGCCCGCTCCCGGTCGAGGGCGAAGGTGTAGCCCTGGGCGCCCCGGCTGCTGGAGGCATCGTGGTTGCCCATGGCGGGGGCGAAGGGCTCGCCGGCGGCGCGGATCGGCAGCAGCACCTGCCGCTCGAAGCCCGCCCACATGGTGTCAAGGTGGGTGGAGGCGAGCCCCAGCTTCTGGCCGGCCACCATGTCGCCGGCGCAGAGCACCAGATCGGCCTTGAGCTGGCGCACCAGGGCCACCCCCTGGTGCACCTGGGGGATGTAGCTGGTGGACCCATAGCTGGCATTGAGATCGCTGATCAGCACGATGCGCTGATCCCCCCGCGGAATGGCGGCGGCGACCGGCAGGGTGGGGCCCTGGCCGGCCTCGGCCCGCAGCCCACCTCTCGCCAGCAGCAGGGCGGCGGCGGTGCTGCCCCCCAGGCCGAGCAGGCGGCGGCGGTTGAGCTGCATCTCCGGCCCGGTCACACCAGTGCCAGGCCGCTGGCGTCGAACATCCCTTCAAACAGCACCGAACTGAGGTAGCGCTCGCCGGAGTCGGGCAGCACCACCACGATGGTCTTGCCGGCGTAGGCGGGATCGGCGGCCAGGCGCAGGGCGGCGGCGGTGGCAGCCCCACAGGAGATGCCGGCCAGGATGCCCTCCTCCTTCATCAGCCGCCGCGCCGTCGTCACTGCCTCCTCGTCGCCCACGGTCTCCACCCGGTCCACCATCCCCAGATCGAGGTTGGCGGGCACGAATCCGGCGCCGATGCCCTGAATCTTGTGGGGCCCTGGCTTGAGTTCCGCCCCGGCCAGGGTCTGGCTGATCACCGGGCTGTTGGTGGGCTCCACCGCCACCGACTGCAGCGGCTTGCCCAGGGTGGTCTTGATGTAGCGGCTCACGCCGGTGATCGTGCCGCCGGTGCCGACGCCGGCCACCAGCACGTCCACCTGGCCGCCGGTGTCCTCCCAGATCTCCGGACCGGTGGTGTCGTGGTGGATCTGGGGATTGGCCGGGTTGGCGAACTGCTGGAGCAGCACGTAGCGGTCGGGATCGGAGGCGGCCAGGTCGTGGGCCGTGCTGATCGCCCCCGGCATGCCCATGCGTCCCTCGGTGAGCAGCAGCCGGGCGCCGTAGGCGGTGAGCAGCTTGCGCCGCTCGATGCTCATCGTCTCCGGCATCGTGAGGGTGAGGGGAATCCCCTTGGACGCCGCCACAAAGGCCAGGGCGATGCCGGTGTTGCCGCTGGTGGGCTCGATCAGTTCCTTGCCGGGCCCCAGCAGCCCGTCCTTTTCGGCCTGCCAGATCATGGCCGCGCCGATGCGGCACTTCACCGAATAGGCGGGGTTGCGGCCCTCGATCTTGGCCAGCACCCGGGCCTGGCAGCCCCGCGTCAGCCGCTGCAGCTGCACCAGGGGAGTGCGGCCGATGCTGAGGCTGTTGTCGGCGTAGATCGTCATGGCGGTTCGCCGGAGCGGACCCAGCCTAGGGATCGTGTCTCCTGCGGCATCGACCTGGTGACATGGTTTGGCTGCACCCCCGGGCTGGAGGGGCTGGGGCCGCAGGCTCAGCCGGCCTGGGGTTCCCATTCGATCTTCACCACATCCACGGGCCCGCGGCCGGTGTGGTTCAGCTCCTGGGCCGCCCGCAGGGCCGCCTCATGGGTGTGGAACAGATAGGCATCCCTGGCCAGGCCCACCTCGGTGACCGCCTGATCACTGCCCTGTACCGCCAGGTAATGGCCGTTGTCGGTGCGCATGATGGCGTAGCGCTCCGGCTGGGTGCACTCCATCGGATGGGACGGATCGATCTCAGGCGCCCAGAAGTGCATGGCCGAGGTGGGGATTAGAGGGTCGGGATCGCCTTGAAGCTAGCGACGGCAGGATGGGCTGCTGACCACTTCGGGGTTCTTCACATCAATCGAAAATTTCAGTGAATCTCGGCTCTGCGCCCTGGAGAACGCCCTTACGGTCGCCTGCGCGCCAGTAACAGGCGCCTTCTCCTCCCTGCCGCTCCATCCCATGGCTCTGCTCAAAGCTCCGGTGCTTGGCATTGAACGTTTCGCCAACGCCCGCAACAAGGAAAACTGGTCGCATGCCTCTGCCGAGGATCGCGACACCATCATTCGTGCCGTGTATCAACAGGTGCTGGGCAATCAGTACGTGATGAAGAGTGAGCGGCTGGAGGGCCTGGAATCCCTCTTCCGCCATGGGGACCTCACGGTGCGCGAACTGGTGCGCCAGGTGGCCAAGAGCGGGCTGTACAAGCAGAAGTTCTTCGAGAACTGCAATCCCTACCGCTTCATCGAGCTCAACTTCAAGCATCTGCTGGGCCGGGCTCCCCAGAACAGCGAAGAGATGCTGCACCACTTCACCATCCTGCAGGAGCAGGGGGTGGATGCCGAAATTGATTCCTACGTCGACAGTGCTGAATACCAGGAGCGTTTCGGCCAGGACGTGGTGCCCTACATCCACGGCTGGGACTACTCCAAGGGGCAGGAGGGCCGGCAGTTCTCCTGGCTGATGCAACTGGCCCGGGGGGCGGCGGCCTCGGTGAAGGGCGATGCGGCGGGGGTGCAGTCGCGCCTCAACAAGGTGGTGCACACCAACCGGGCGATCGCGGTGAATCCCCCCAGTTCCGGGCCCGCTTTCTTCCGCTCCGCCCTGACCTCGGGCCTCTACGACGGCGACCTGGGTCAGCCGGTGGCCGTGTTCAACAGCGACCGCACCGACCGGGTGGGTGGCCTGCCGGTGATGGCCGGCAGCCGCGCCACCCAGGCCAGCGGCTCCCGCCTGGTCACCATCCTGGTGACCGGCGTGGCCAACAACGCCTATTCGCGCACGGCCGAAACCGTGATCCGGGTGCCGATCACCCGCATGAACGAGGCGCTGCAGCGGGTGGGCCGCCTCGGTGGCCGGGTGGTGGAGGTGCGGGTCAACTGAGCGCCCCCCTTCAGCTGCCCTGGGGTTGACCCAGCGGCAGGATCAGTTCCATCAACGCCCCGCCCTCGGGGTGGTTGCTGGCCTGAATCCTGCCGCCGTGGGTCACGGCGATCTGCTGCACGATCGCCAGCCCCAGCCCGCTGCCGCTGCGCTGGCTGCGCACCCGTGAGGGGTCACCGCGGTAGAAGCGCTCGAACAGGTGGGTGAGATCCTGCTCGCTCAGGCCGGGTCCGTGGTCGCGCACGCTCACCAGGCACCAGCCCCCCCGGCTGCTGAGCGACACCTCCACCTCCTCGCCGTCGGGGCTGTAGCGCACGGCGTTGTCGAGCAGGTTGAGCAGGGCGCGATGCAGCCTGGATTGATCGGCCTCGATCGGCAGGGGCTGGTGCTGCTGCATCACCAGGCTGATCTGGCGCTGTTCCGCCAGGGGGCGCAGCCCGGCCCACACCTGCTCCAGCAGCTGGCCCAGCTCCAGAGGAGCCAGCTTCAGGCCCCGCCCGGGCAAAGTGTTCTCCAGCCGTGAGAGCTCGAGCAGATCCCCCACCAGTTCCTGCAGGCGCAGCAGCTCCCGCTGCAGCCGCTCCACCAGGCGCTCGTTCTGCGGATTCACCTGGGCCGCCAGGCTGTCGCCCACCAGCAGCAGGGCGGTGAGCGGCGTTTTCAGCTCATGGGCCACATCGCTCACCCAGCGCTCCTGCTGCTGCAGCTGGGCCTCCAGGGAGCGGCGGCTCTGCAGCTGCACCCCCAGCCAGCCGTCCAGGCCCGGCACCACCATCACGTCGTAGTCCTGCTGACGGAACTGCCACTCCAGCCGCTGCGGCCTGTCCTGGCGGCGGGCCAGGCCGACGCTGTTGGCCAGGTTGGCGTCGTCGCACACCTCCGCCAGGCTGTGGCCATGGGAGGGACGGCTGCTCTCCCAGCCCAGGATGCGCTCGGCGCGGGGGTTGAGGTGGCGGATGCGGTTGTTGCGGTCGAGCAGGATCCAGCCCACCGGCGAGGAGTCCATCCAGCTCAGCAGCTGGCGGGAGCTGGGCAGGGCGCCGCCGCGGTTGCCGCGCCGCCGCCACCAGCCCCAGATCTGGCGGGGGGAGATCAGCATCGGGCTGCCATCAGCCGAAGCGGTAGCCGAAGCCCCGCACCGTGATCAGGTGTTCGGGGGCCGAGGGGTTGCGCTCGAGCTTCTCCCGCAGCCAGCGAATGTGCACATCCACGGTCTTGCTGTCGCCGAAATAGTCCACGCCCCACACCTGTTCGAGCAGCTTGTCGCGGCTCCACACCCGGCGCGGATGGGCCATGAACAGTTCCAGCAGCCGGTACTCCTTGGGTGAGAGGTTCACCTCGATGCCGTCGCGGGTGACGCGGCATTCATCCTGGAACAGGCGCAGGTTGTCGTGCTCCAGCACCTTGCTGCTGGCCGAGGCGGTGGCGGTGCGGCGCAGCAGGGCCCGGCAGCGGGCCACCAGTTCGCGCATGCCGAAGGGCTTGATCAGGTAGTCATCGGCCCCCACCTCCAGCCCGAGCACCCGGTCGGTCTCGCTGTCACGGGCGCTCACCACCAGGATCGGCGTCTGGTTCTGGGCGGCGCGCAACTGGCGGCACACGTCCAGACCACCCAGCCCCGGCAGCATCAGGTCGAGCACCACCAGGGCGTAACCGCTGCCCTCGGGGGCCCGCTGGATCGACTGCAGGGCATCGCGTCCGTTGCCGCAGGCGGTGACCTCAAAACCCTCCAGCTCCAGGGAGTCGCGGATGGTTTCGCGGATCGTTTCGTCGTCCTCGACGACCAGCAGCCGGGTTTGCATCGCTCCATTCTCGCCGGTGGTGGCCTGAAGCCAGAAGCCGCCAGGGTCAGCCAAGGCAGTACCCCCTGCCCCGCACGGTGGTGATCAGGGTGGGGTGGGCCGGATCGGCCTCCAGCTTCAGCCGCAGCCAATGGATGTGCACATCCACGGTCTTGGGATCGAAGTCGAGCGCCTCCAGTTCGCCCCACACCCGGCTGAGCAGTTCTTCCCGGTGCCAGATCCGGCCCTGGTGCTCCAGCAGGAACTGCAGCAGCCGGAATTCCCGGGGGGAGAGGGCCACCGGCTCGCCGTTGCGGCGCACCAGGTGCTCCTCCACCACCATCTCGATCGGCCCGTGGCTGAGCACGGTGGTGGCTGGACGGTTCACCTGGTGCCGGCGCACCAGGGCCCGGCAGCGGGCCAGGCACTCGGCCAGGCCGCAGGGCTGCAGCAGCACATCGTCGGCGCCGGCCTCCAGGGCCAGCACCCGGGCGGCTTCACCGCTGCTCGAGCCCGCCAGCTGGTCCTGGTGGCTGGAGCTGCCCAGCACCAGCAGGGGGCCGCCCTTGCTCTGGCCGCGCCGCTGGGCGCAGAGGGCGAGGATCTCGGCAGCGGCGGGATCGCCACTCGCGATCACCAGGTCCCAGGTGCTGCGCTGCATCATCTGTTGCTGCATGGCCGCTGCCGCCGGGTGGGCCTCCACCACAAAACCGCCCTCCCGGAGGGCTGCCTGCAGGGCCTCGCACTGGCCAGGCTGGATTTCGATCAGCAACAACCGCAGCGTGCGCTGCGGTTGGCTCATCGACGGCGCAGGGGCTGGTGGCTGATCACCAGACGGCGCTGGGCGTCGATCTGCAGCCAGCCTTCGTCGCGCAGGCTGCCCAGCACCCGGGTCACGGTGACGCGGGTGGTGCTGAGGGCGCTGGCCAGATCCTGGTGGGTGAGCTTCACGTTCAGGCGCAGGCCCTGGTCGCAGGGCACGCCGTAGTCGTTGGCCAGCAGCTCGAGGAAGCCGCGCACCCGCTCCTCGATGCGGCGCAGGCCGAGCAGGGCCAGCATGGCTTCGCTCTGGCGATAGCGGGCCGCCATGCCCTGGAGCACGGCGATCGCCAGATGGGGGGACTCCGCCATCTCCTCGCAGCTGATGCAGAGCAGGTCGCTGTCCACCATGCTGCGGGCCTCGTAGGCCTGCACGTTGGTGAGGGGATCGCCGAAGGGCTCATTCGGGCCGGCCAGGCCGAGCAGCAGTTCATCCCCCTGCATGGAGATGGCACTCAGCTTCACCATCCCCCGCACCACCAGCCACACGGATTTCTTGAGCAGGGGAACGCTGCTGCCGGCGCTCAGATGAACGAGGCTTCGTTTCTCATAACTTGTTTCCAGCAGATCCCTGAAGCTGTCGCGGTAGTTGGCTTCAAGAGCGGGTGTGAACACCATGACAGTCAGGGATCTGTTCTGCCCCTGAACCTTATGAAGGTGCGCCAGAAGACAGGCAAAGGCCCGGTAGGCTTCGGTTTAAGAAATGGTTAGCAGGTGCTCACCGGTTTCCAGTTGTGCCAGTTGGCTGTTTGGCGAGAAGGCTGTTTGGTGAATTGCCTGTTTGGCAACACGGCTGCTTGGTGAATTGCCTGGTGTTCAACCGCCGGACATGGGGAGGCGCAACAGCCACAGCTGGGCTCCGGATCCCCACAGCAGGGTGATCTGCTCGCGGCTGAGCAGGGAGCGCCCGCGGGCATCACCGGCGGCGAGGGGGCCCAGGGCCTGGCGCTCCACCCGGCGCAGCTGGACCCCGGCCGGCAGGGCGCCCCAGGCGTCGGGGGCTTCAGCCACCTCGGCCTGATCCCAGGCCCGTTGCAGCTGGTCGCTGTCCTGGGCGGAGAGCCACCACTGACGACGTTGGAGTGCCACCTGGGCCGGGCTGGCCCCTTCCGCCGGCAGGGTCTGCCGGCCGGCGGCGATCGCCTTGGCCAGCTCCAGGGCCTGGGCTGGCTGGGCGGGCAGATCGCTGGGCAAGGGCGCAGACGCGGCCGGCTTGGGGGCGCTGGGCCCGGGGCCGCTGCTAGGGGGCTGGGGGGCTTTGCTGGGGGCCGGCGGAGGCACCGGCGCGCTGGTGACCTGGGGTTTGGGCTTGGACTTGGGTGTGGACTCTGGTGTGGGAGGTGGCGGGGTTGGGGCGAGCTCCGGCGGCGGCGGCAGGGGCAGGGCGAGCAGCTGGCCGAGCCCGGGGTTCGCGCTGGCGGAGCCCTGCAGGAGATTGCGGCTCAGGCTCAGCAGTTCGGGGGTGTCATCGGCTGGTTTGTTCGGCTGGCTGGAGGGTGTGGGCCGGCCTGTGCGGCTGGAGGGGGAGGGTCGCAGCAGGGCGATCAGGACGACCTGGCTGAGCAGGGCCGCGCCCAGGGCCGGCAGCAGGCGATGGCGGTTCAGGTTCGGCATCAGCGGGCTGGCGGCAATTGCAGCTCCAGGGGCAGTGGCCCCCCCTCGAGCTGGCGGAGCAGGTCTTGCAGGTCACCCCAGGAGACCTGGGGATCCGGCACCACCCGCAGGCGGCTGCCTGGCCGCCGCCTGGCCGCCGCCTGCAGAAACGGGCTGAGTTCGCGGCGGCTCACGGGCTGGTGCCAGAGCCGTAGCTGGTTGCCGGGGCCCAGGTGCAGGGTCACCACGCCCTGGTGGAGAGGCTGCTGCAGCAGCCGCTGGGGAAGGAGCAGGAGCCCCAGGGTCAGGCCGCACAGGGCCGTGGCCAGGCCCGCCCAGGCCAGGCCCTGCGTGGCCGCAGAGGAGACGGTGAGCAGCCGGCTCATCGCTCCAGGGGCGGCGCCAGCCGCACCGGCAGGGGGGATGCCCGGCGCAGCCAGGCCAGGCTCTCACTCACTTCGGCCAGGCGCAGCGAGCGGCTCACCACCAGCACCACCTCGCCGCCGTTCCCTTTGGCTTCGCCCAGCAGCCTGGCCAACCGCTCTGGTGCAATCGGCTGCTGGTTCAGATACCAGCGCCCGCCGGCGCCCCGGGCCACCACCTGCTCGAGGGCCGGGGCCTGGGGCGGCCTGGGCCGCTCCCGGGGGCTGGGCTGGCTGAGCAGCAGGGCCGGCAGGGCGGCGGTGGCGGTGCACACCACCAGGGTGCTGCCCACCAGGGGCAAGAGCAGGGCGGCGCTGTTCAGAGCTCCAGACCTGGTCATGGCTGCTGGCTGCCCTGGCGCCGCAGCACCCCGAGCTGCCACTGGCGCAGGCCCTGGTTGAGCAGCAGCACGGCGGTGGCCAGCAGGGCCAGCTGCAGGCTGAGCAGGGTGGGCAGCAGCACGTCGGCGTAGCCCGCCAGCGGCGCGCCGGGGGGCAGCAGCAACTGGTTGCCCAGGCTGCGCAGCACCGCCATCAGTCCGGCGGTGGTGCCCACCAGGCCCAGCAGGGGGGCGAGGATCTGGGTGGCCTGCAGCAGCGGCTCACCCCAGGCCATCAGCCGCTGCTGGCGGCAGAGCAGGGCCGCTCTGGCCTGGGGTGATGGGCAGGACTCCAGCTGCTGAAGCAGTTCGGCCCGCGGGCGGCGGTCCCGCCACCACCAGCGCCCCCAGAACCAGCCCCGTTCGAACACCACGGTGAACACGGCCAGGGACAGGAGCAGCAGGGGCAGGGCCACCGGTCCGCAGGCTTTCCACAGTGACAGCGCTGAACCCATCGCCCCCGATCGCCTGGGTCGTGCCTCGAATGTGCAGAGGATATGGAGCGCGCGGAATGGATGCCTGTGTCTCCCTTGCTTGACAGCCGGGCCCTGGATGGGGCTCTGAACATCCTGCAGCTTGACTCTCCACTAACTAGAGAGATCACAGTGGAGGGGTGTCGTTGCGTTTTCCTCCGTCATGGCCTTATCAGCCCTCGATGCCGTCAGGCTGTACCGGATGGATCTGCCGGACCACGCCTGCCCCTGGGGGTTGCGGGCGGTGCGGCTGCTGCAGGAACGGCACATCCCCTTTGAGGACCATCGCCTCACCAGCGCCGAGGAGGTGGAAGCCTTCAAGGCGGCCCATGGTGTGGCCACCACGCCGCAGGTGTTTGAGGGTCAGAAGCGCATCGGCGGGTACACCGAGCTGGCCGCACGGCTCGGCGTCCGGCCGGAAACGGCCGAGATTTCCTACACGCCGGTGGTGGCGGTGTTCAGCACTGCGGCCCTGATGGCGCTGGCGCTGAGCGCCGGGGTGAGCGGCTTCATGGGTATCGCCATCTGTCTGCTGGCGATGCTCAAGCTGATGGATGTGGACGCGTTTGCGGCCAGCTTCCGCAAGTACGACCTGCTCAGCCAGCGTTGGCGGCCCTGGGGTCGCCTCTACCCCGGGATCGAGCTGCTGGTGGGCCTCGGGGTGTTACTCCAACCCGAGCCCGCCGCGGCGGCCCAGCTGGTGGGCGCTGTGGCTGTGTGGCTTGGGGTCATGGGGATGGTGTCGGTGGGCAAGGCCCTGTTCATCGATCACCTGGCGTTGAACTGCGCCTGCGTGGGCGGCAACTCCAGAACACCGCTGGGATTGGTGAGTTTCACGGAGAACCTGACCATGGCGGCCATGGGGGCGGTGATGCTCACAGGCAGCTGAACCGCGCTCAGGCCTTGGCCCTGCGGCCTGCAAGCAGCAGCGCCAGGCCGGAGCCAATCACCACCAGGGTGAACAGCCCCAGCAGCCCTGAGTAGTAGGGCTGCAGATTCAGCGGACCAAAGCGGCCGGCGTGAAGCTTGAGCAACCAGAAGGCATCGATGCCCCGCTCCAGCAGCAGGCTGTAGAGCGAGCCGGTGGCTGCGGTGAGCAGCAGCGGCGCCGCCGCGATCGGCACCACCCAGCGGTGCAGTTGGCGCCAGCGGGTTTTGGACAGAACTGCCATGGCAAAGCCGGGGTGGGATCAGTGGTGACGCAGGTGCTGGTGCAGGGTCGCCTCATTGCTGCAGGGCATCCACTTGCCGTTGTTCTGGTGGGTGCCCGTGCAGCCCAGCTCCTTGGCGCGCTGCTCCGCCTGCTGCTGGGTGTCGTACAGCCCCTTGGGGTGGGCGTGGCTCGCAAGAGGCGAAGCCACCGCCAGGGCCAGGGCGATCAGGGTCGTGCGGCTGGCCGTCGAGAAGAGGTGCATCGGAGGTTGTGAGGTTGGCAACGAACGACGCCGAACCGGCGGAGTCAGAACCGAAAGAGCGCGTCGTATTGGCTGTACTCCGGCTTGCTCAATCCCTCCAGGCCCAGCATGCGGCGCAGCGCGATGATTTCGGCGCGCTGGGCCACGATGATCTCCCGCGCCAGCCGGCGCACGCTGGGATTGGTGCTCTTGCCCAGGGCGTCGTGGGCCATCTCCAGGGCACCGCCGTGGTGGGCGAGCATCCCTTCAAGGAACCACACCACCCGGTTGGCTTTGGTGGGGGTGGAGCCCATCATCTGCATCGCCTGGATCTGGGCCGCGCTCATGCGCTCCAGGCCAGCCATCGCGTTGGGATCGCCGCCAGGCCTGAGGGCCACGGGGTACGCCGGCGCCTCGGGATACCAGGCCTTGCGCCACTGGCCCATCGCCTTGATCTCTCGGGCCTGCTCCCGCCAGATGCCGTTGGCCAGGGCACCGACGCCCGGGGAGCCGATGTTGAACACGAACTCGCTCATCCGCAGCGCGCCGCTGTGGTGCGCCGCCATCGCGTCGAGCCAGCGCAGGTCGTAGGTGGCGCCCGCCGGGCCGACGTCATGGCTGTGGTTGGTGTGGCTGCCGTGGTCCTGGCTGAGGGGCGCGGCAGCAGGGGCGGCCTGATGGTGCTGGTGGTGGTTGTGGTGTTGATGAGGGTCGTCCTGGGCCAGGGCCGGGGCAGCCCAGAGGCCTGCCAGCACGAGCGATGCGGCGAACGAGCGCATGGGGAGCCACTGATCGATACGTTTACGATGAGGTCTCTCCTTGGTGGAGAGTCAAGTGGTTGCGCAACAGCTGGCGCAGGTGCCGGCCCAGGCGCTGGACAGGATCGGTGCGGTGGCCGCGCGCTCGGGCGTTTCGGTGAAGACGATCCGCTTCTATTGCGACCAGGGGCTGCTGCGGCCATCAGGCCGCAGTGAGGGGCGCTACCGGCTCTTTGATGCCTCGGTGTATGGCGAGCTGGCCCTGATCCGCACCCTGCGGGCGCTCGACATTTCCCTGCCCACGATCGCGGCCGTGCTGGAAGCCCGTCGCTCGGGGGTGTGCACCTGCGACAACCTGCAGGCCACGATCCGCGGCAAAGCCGGGGAGATCGAGCAGCGGATTGCCGATCTGCAGGAGCTGCACCAGGAGCTGAGTGCCATGCTCAGCAGTTGGCAGAGCTGCGGCGGCGAACCGGCGGTCAGTGACAGCCAAATCCAGGCCGTAGCGATCCGCCGTTAGGCAGCTGGAAACAACCGCCGGTTGCGGTTGGCGATCGCCACCAGCGAGAGCATCACCGGCACCTCCACCAGCACCCCCACCACGGTGGCCAGGGCGGCGCCCGAGTTGAGGCCGAACAGGCTGATCGCCACCGCCACCGCCAGCTCGAAGAAGTTGGAGGCGCCGATCATGGCGCCGGGGGCGGCGATCGCATGGGGCTGGCGCCACAGCCGCATCCACTGGGCCGTGATCCAGAAGATCAGGTAAGTCTGCAGGATCAGCGGGATGGCGATCAGCACGATGGCCACGGGGTTGGCCAGGATGGCGCTGGCCTGCACCAGGAACAGCAGCAGCACGGTGGCAATCAGGCTCACGATCGCCAGCGGCTTGAGCCGTGCCTCCAGCCGCTCGATCCGGCCGGGGCTGCGCAACAGCACGCGGGTGAGCCAGCCCGCCGCCAGCGGCACCACCACAAACAGCCCCACCGCCGTCACCAGGGTGTCCCAGGGCACGAGCACATCGCTCACCCCCAGCAGCAGGGCGGCAATCGGCGCAAAGGCGAACACCATGATCAGGTCGTTGATCGCCACCTGCACCAGGGTGTAGTTGGGGTCGCCGTCGCTGAGGCGGCTCCACACGAACACCATCGCCGTGCAGGGGGCCACCCCGAGCAGGATCATGCCGGCGATGACCTGATCGCCGAGCTCGGCCGGGATCCAGGTGCCGAACAGGCCGCGGATGAACAGCCAGGCGATGGCCGTCATCGTGAGTGGCTTGATCAGCCAGTTCACCGCCACGGTGATGATCAGGCCCTTGGGCTGGCGGCGCAGGCCCCCTTCCCCCTTGGAGGCGATGGCGCCGAAATCCACCGCCAGCATCATCGGATAGATCATCCCCCAGATCAGCAGGGCGATCGGCAGGTTGATGCGGGCCACCTGCAGCGCCTCGATCGCTGCCGCCGCTCCAGGGAACAGGGCCCCGAGGGCCACGCCGGCCACGATCGCCAGCGCAATCCACAGGCTGAGAAAGCGTTCAAAGATGCCCATTGCTGAGGTGCCGTTTCGCTTCGGTTTCAGCAGCAAGGCCTGGCGGGAACGGTGCAACTGGAGGCCAGCTGCGCCAGCCAGCTCCGCAGCTGCTCGAGGGCTTCGGGCTGCAGCTGGTAGTAGATCCAGCGGCCGCTCTGGCGATCGGCCAGCAGGCCGGCTTCCTTGAGCACCTTGAGGTGAAAGGAGAGCTTCGACTGGGCCAGCCCCAGCTCCTCGGTGAGCTCGCACACGCAGCGCTCGCCGCCACCGAGGGCCTCGATCACCTGCAGCCGGATCGGATCGGCCAGGGCCTTGAGCAGCGCTCGGGCCTGGTCTGGATCGAGAGCCGGTGGCGTGGGCGCTGGGGCGAGGGGCATAGGGCGCCGATGCAAAACCAATCAAATCTAGTTGGTGCGTTCCGACCTCCTTAACCCCGCCATAAGACCCATCAACTCCGCTTGATCGGAGAATGGGCGCAGCTGATTCACTCGCGATGAAAGTGGGCATCAACGGCTTCGGCCGCATCGGCCGGCTCGTGTTCCGCGCCCTGTGGGGCCGGCCGGGCATCGAGCTGGTGCACATCAACGACAAGGCCGGCGATGCGGCCACCGCCGCCCACCTGCTGGAGTTCGACTCGGTGCACGGCCGCTGGCCCCACGCCCTGAGCGGCAGCGCAGACGGCATCCAGGTGGACGCCCAGTCGATCAGCTACAGCCAGGCCGGCGATCCAGCCGCCGTGCCCTGGCGCGATGCCGGCGTGGAGCTGGTGCTCGAATGCAGCGGCAAGATCAAAACGCCGGAAACCCTCGAGCCCTACATCGCCGAGCTGGGGGTGCAGCGGGTGATCGTGGCCTGCCCGGTGAAGGGTGCCGTGGCCGGCGAGGAGGTGCTCAACGTTGTGTACGGCATCAACCACGGCCTCTACGACCCCGCCCGCCACCGGGTGATTACCGCCGCCTCCTGCACCACCAACTGCCTGGCGCCGGTGGTGAAGGTGGTGCACGAGAGCTTCGGCATCCGCCACGGCTCGATCACCACCCTTCACGACGTGACCAACACCCAGGTGGTGATCGACAGCTTCAAGAGCGACCTGCGCCGCTCCCGCTCCTGCCTGCAGAGCCTGATCCCCACCACCACCGGCTCGGCCAAGGCGATCGGTCTGATCTTCCCCGAGCTGCAGGGCAAGCTCAACGGCCACGCCGTGCGCGTGCCCCTGCTCAACGCCTCGCTCACCGATGCGGTGTTCGAGCTGGAGCGCGCCGTGAGCGTGGATGAGGTGAACGACGCCTTCACCACGGCGGCGACAGGGCCGCTGCAGGGAATCCTGGGCGTGGAAACCCGGCCCCTGGTGTCGGTGGATTACCTCAACGACAGCCGCAGTTCGATCATCGACGCCCTCTCCACCATGGTGGTGAACGGCACCCAGCTCAAGGTGTTCGCCTGGTACGACAACGAGTGGGGCTACAGCTGCCGCATGGCTGATCTGGCCTGCCACGTGGCCGCCCTGGGGGAGAACTGATGAAAGCCCTCTCCCCCCTCCAGCAGTACGCGATCATCACCGCCAACAACTGGGCGTTCACGCTCACCGACGGGGCGCTGCGCATGCTCGTGGTGTTCCACTTCTTCCAGCTGGGCTACACCACCCTGCAGATTGCCTTTCTGTTCCTCTTCTATGAGTTCTTCGGCATTCTCACCAACCTCTACGGCGGCTGGCTGGGGGCCCGCTTCGGCCTGAAGCTCACCCTCTGGATCGGCACCCTGCTGCAGATCGCTGCCCTGCTGCTGCTGGTGCCGGTGGCCGACACCTGGCCCAGGGCGTTGTCGGTGGGGTGGGTGATGGTGGCCCAGGCGATCAGCGGCATCGCCAAGGATCTCGAGAAGATGAGCGCCAAGAGCGCCATCCGCGTGGTGGTGCCGGAAACCCCGGAGGATCAGGCCAAGGGCGAGCAGCAGCTGTTCCGCTGGGTGGCCATCCTCACCGGCGCCAAGAACGGCCTCAAGGGGCTTGGTTTCTTTGTGGGTGGCCTGCTGCTCTATGCGGTGGGCTTCAACAAGGCGGTGATCGTGATGGCGGTGTGGCTGGCCCTGGCCTTCCTGCTCACCCTGCTGCTGCCGCGCGACATCGGCCGGATGAAGAGCAAGCCCGCCTTCAAGGCCCTGTTCTCCAAGAGCGAGGGCATCAACGTGCTCTCGATGGCCCGCTTTTTTCTGTTCGGCGCCCGCGATGTGTGGTTCGTGGTGGCCCTGCCGGTGTTCCTGCAGGCCACCCTGGGCTGGCGCTTCTGGGAGGTGGGCGGCTTCATGGGCCTGTGGGTGATCGGCTACGGCATCGTGCAGGGCACGGCGCCCAGCCTGCGCCGCGCCTGGGGGCAGACCCGGCCGCCGGGACCCAGCGCCGTGCAGTTCTGGGCCGCCCTGCTCACCGCCATCCCCGCCCTGATGGCGATCACCCTCTGGCGAGAGGTGGGCAACCCCGCCCTCACGGTGGTGGTGGGCCTGGCTGTGTTCGGGGTGGTGTTCGCCATGAATTCCTCGATCCACAGCTACATGATCCTGGCCTACACCGAGGCCGAGGATGTGAGCCTGAATGTGGGCTTCTATTACATGGCCAACGCCGCCGGCCGCCTGGCGGGCACCCTGCTCTCCGGTGCCCTGTTCCTGGTGGGCGGGATCCAGGCGTGCCTGTGGGCCTCGGCCCTGATGGTGGGTCTGGCGGCCCTGGTGAGCCTGCGGCTGCCCCAGCCGCCCCGGCAGTTGGCCCCCGCCACCTAGATCCTGCCTAGCGGTATTCCGGCTTGCGGTGGTCGTCGAAGCTGGTGCGCAGGGCCTCGCCGATGCTGAGGCCCACCGGCAGGTCACCGCCGAAGGAGGTGCCCAGGATGTGGCGGTAGAGCTTGGATTCCACCAGCCGATAGGTGTCGGCCGGCAGGGGGATGTAGCCCGCCTGTTCCACCAGCTTGAGGCCATTGCCCACGGTGAAGCCCACGAAGCTGCGGATCTCGTCGTTGGCGCGCATCTGCTTGTCGTTCACATACACGAACAGCGGCCGCGACAGGGGCTTGTAGCTGCCGTTCTGGACGGTCTGCACCGAGGGCAGCACGGGCTGGCCCCCTTCCGGCGCGATTGCCAGGGCCTTCAGCCGCTCGGCATTGGCCTGGTAGTAGGCGAAGCCGAAGTAGGCCATGGCATTGGGGTCGCCGGCGGCGCAGGCCACCAGCACGTTGTCGTCCTCGCTGCTCTCCACGTCGGTGCGGGCGTTGGTCTTGTCGCCGTTGATCGCCTCGTTGAAGTAGTCGAAGGTGCCCGAATCGCTGCCCGGTGCGCACAGGCGCAGGCGGCGGTCAGGCCAGGCGGCATTGACCTGCTTCCAGGTCTTCACCTTGCCCTGGGCCTCCTTGCTCCAGGTGCGGGCCAGTTCGGCGGTGCTGATCTCCGAGGCCCAGGTGTTGCCGCTGTTCACCGCCACGGTGAGGGCATCGAAGGCCAGGGGCAGCTCGATGAAGGTGATGCCCTTCTCGGCGCAGGCCTTCAGCTCCTTGCTGCTGATCGGCCGGGAGGCGTTGGCGATCGGGATCTCGCCGGCGCAGAACTGGCGCAGGCCGCCGCTGGTGCCCACCTCGCTGAGCTGCAGTTCCACCCCCTCGCCCCGCTCGGTTTTGCGGTAGGCCTCCACCGCCCGCTCGATGATCGGGAACACGGTGCTGGAGCCGCTGATTTTGATCGGGGCGGCCCCCTGCCCCTGGGGGGCATCGGCAGCGCAGGACGCCAGCAGGGCGGCCAGGGCCGGGAGCAGAGGAGCCAGGACAGCGGAACGCTGGGCAGCCATGGGTGCCGGCGGCAATCGGATGGTCTCCCCAGCCTGAACAATCAAGCGGATTTGCTGGTTAAGGCTTGGTTGGGGTTCGGCCGACTGCAACAGTTGGCAGCAGGTCTGCACCTGGGGTACAAGCCTGGGACGGCCCTCCCGACCATGCCCATCCCCCTTGCCACCAACCCCGGCCTGGCGGCCTTCGGCGCCAGCTTCACCGCCATCACCCTGGCGGAGCTGGGCGACAAGACCTTCTTCATGGCCCTGCTCCTGGCCACGCGCCACCGGGGGCGGGACGTGTTCCTCGGTGCCTTCGCGGCCCTGGCGGCGGTGACCCTGATCTCCCTGGGGGTGGGCTACGGCCTGCGGGAACTGCTGCCCGCCAGCCTGCTGCCCTGGCTGGCGGCGGCCCTGTTCAGCCTGTTCGGGCTCAAGCTGCTGGTGGATGCCCAGCGCCTCGGCGCCGACACCGACGACGAGGAACGGGAGGCCCAGCAGGCGATCGCCGAGGCCGAGAGCCGGGGCCCGATCATCCGCCCCTGGGCCGTGATCTGGGAGGCCTTCGCCCTGGTGTTCATCGCCGAACTGGGCGACCGCACCCAGCTGGCCACGATCGTGCTGGCTGCCGCCCCCGGCTTCAGCTTCGCCGGCCTGCTGGCGGGCACCCTGGCCGGCCATGCCGCCGTCACCGGCGTGGCGGTGGGCGCCGGCAAGTGGATCGGCCAGCGCCTCAATGAGCGGCTGCTCTACCGACTCAGCGGCGGCCTGTTCCTGGCCTTCGGGCTCGTTGCCCTCAGGCAGGCCCTGGGCTGAGGGGGGGCGATGGCGGCCATGGCTGAACCCTCGGCTGCCCTGCTGGTGGCCATCGGCGCGGTGCCCGGCGCCTGGCTGCGCTTCCGGGTGGTGAATCACCTGGAGCCGATGCTGCCGCGCAGGCACTGGGGCACCTTCGGGGTGAACGTGATCGCGGCCTTCGCCCTGGGCCTGGTGGTGGGGCTGGAGCAGAGCTGCGGCGTGGCCGCCCAACGGCTGCTGCTGCTGCTCGGCACGGGCTTTTTCGGCAGCTTCAGCACCTTCTCCAGCTTCATTGCCGAGGTGCACACCGAGCTGCACAAGGGGCACTGGGGTGAGGCCGCCCTGCTGCTGGTCGGGTCGGTGCTGGCAGGCCTGCTGGCCCTCAAGCTGGGGCTGCTGGTGGGGATGGCGCCATGAACCCCCATCTCCGCCGCGAACTGCGCGACCTGGCCCTGGTGGCCGGTGGCGCCATCCCCGGGGCCCTGCTGCGCTGGCAGCTGGAGCTGGTGGCCGCCTCCGCCACCAGCCCCGGCCTGCGCGCCCTCACCGGCGCCGACCTGCTGGCCAACCTGATCGGCTGCCTGCTGATCGGCATGCTGCTGGCCCAACCACCGCGGCGGGCCAGGCTCTACCTCTGGGGCGGCATCGGTTTCTGTGGTTCGCTCACCACTTTCTCCAGCTGGATGCTGGAGCTGGTGCGTCTCCTGGATCACGGCCAGCCCATTGAAGCTGCGGTGGTGCTGGCCGTCAGTGTGCTGGGGGGGCTGGCCCTGGTGCGGCTGGGCTACGGCCTGGCCAGGTCCCGCCCCGACTGAATCACTCCTTGATCTTCTCGATCTCGGCCAGGGCGCGCTGGAGCACATCGCCCTTGATGGGCACGAAGCCCAGCTCGGCGGCGGTGGCCTGGGGACCGTCCTGCAGGGCCCAGGTGAGGAAGGTGCGCATCGCCTCGGCCTTCTCGGCCCCCTGCCCGCTCTGGTAGGCCAGGATCCAGGTGAAGGCCACGATCGGGAAGCTGTCGGCACCGGCCGGGTTGCAGTCCTCGCCGCCCAGGCGCTCGTCCAGCACCACCCCGTTGAGGGCGGCGGCGCCGCTCTTGGCGTCGGCCAATACGAAGTTGCCAGCCTTGTTCTGCAGGGCGGCCGCCTTGAGGGGGCTGCGCACGAAGGCCTGGTTCACATAGCCGATTGAGCCCGGGGTGTTGCTCAGCACGCCGGCCACGCCCTCATTGCCCTTGCCGCCCACGCCCACCGGCCAGTTCACCGCCTTGCCCACGCCCACCTTGCTCTTCCACTCCTCGGAGAAGCAGGCCAGGGAGTTGGTGAAGGCGTAGGTGGTGCCGCTGCCATCGGAGCGGTGGGCCACTGTGATCGCGCCATCGGGGCAGCCCAGCTCCTTCCAGTTGGTGATCTTGCCCAGGAAGATGCCGGCCACCTGGGCCTGGGTGAGCTTGAGATCGGGGCAGTTGGCGTTGTTGTAGGCCACCGGCACGGTGCCCCCCAGCATCGGGATCTGCACCGCACCGCGCTCACCCGCTGCTCCCTTTTTGAAATCCTCAGCAGAAAGAGCTTCGTCGGTGGCGCCGAAGTCCACCGAACCGGCCAGGAACTGGCGCACGCCGGCGCCTGAACCCACCGACTGGTAATTCACCTGGTTGCCGGTCTCGGCGGCGTACTCCTGGCCCCAGCGCTGGTAGGCCGCCGCCGGGAAGGAGGCGCCGGCGCCGCTGATGGTGGGGAGCCGCTTACCGCCCCCGCCCCCGCCGCCGCAGGAGGACAGCAGCAGTCCAGCGGCGATCAGCGCGGCTGTGGCAAGGAGGGTTGGGCGTTGCATGGGGCACGGGTGGCTGCGCCCCACAGTTAATGGGGCAGGGTTAGCCCAGTTCTAAGTTGCGGTTAAGCATCAAAAAAGGGGGCCGAAGCCCCCCCGGGTGCATGCCGCCTTGCGGCCGCACTCACTTGCCGATCTTCTTCACAGCAGCCTGGGACTGCTTGAGGATGGCGCCGCGCAGGGGCACATAGCCCAGGTCGTCGGCCAGGTTCTGGGCGGCGGGGCTGAGCAGGTGGTTCATGGCCGCCTGGATGGCGGGCGCCTTGGCGCCGTTGCCCTTCTGGTAAGCCAGGATCCAGGTGAGGGTGGAGATGGGGTAGCTGTCGGCACCGGCGGGATTGGGATCCTCACCGGCCAGGTTGCCGTCGAGCTTGATGTTGTTCAGGGCTGCTGCGCCACCCTTGAGGTTGGGCATCACGAACTTGCCGGCTTTGTTCTGCAGGGCGGCGGCCTTGATCGGGCCCTTCACGAAGGCCTGGTTGAGGTAGCCGATCGAACCGGGGGTGTTCTGGATGATGCCAGCCACGCCCTCGTTGCCCTTGCCGCCCACTCCCACGGGCCACTTCACGCTCTTGCCCTCACCCACCTTGCTCTTCCACTCGGGGGAGAAGGCGGAGAGGGAGTTGGTGAAGGCGAAGGTGGTGCCGCTGCCGTCGGAGCGGTGGGCCACGGTGATCGGGCCCTTGCCGCACTTCAGCTGCTCCCAGGTCTTGATGTTGCCGAGGAAGATGTCCACGGCCTGCTTCTGGGTGAGCTTGAGGCTGGCGCAGTCGGCCTTGTTGAAGGCGATGGCGATGGTGCCGCCCACGGAGGGGAACTGGATCACGCCGCGGCTCACCTTGGCCGCCTCATCGCGCTTGATCGGCTCGTCGGTGGCGCCGAAATCCACGGAACCGGCCACGAACTGACGCACGCCGGCGCCGGAGCCCACCGATTGATAGTTCACCTTCACGCCCTTGGCGCCGGCAAAGGCGCGCTGGTAGAAGGGCGCGGGGAAGGAAGCGCCGGCACCGTTGATGGTGGCCTGGGCCAGCACCGGGGCGATCAGGCCGGCGCCAGCCAGGGTGATACCGGAAATAATCAGGGCCTTCTTGGGGAAGGTCATGGATGAACCGTTGGGGATCTTTACGGGTTTAGCAAGCGGCAACTGGGGCGGTCGTTATGCCTGCGTTAAGGGCTGGTCAAGATTGGCTGTAGATCGTCACTTGCGCATGAAAAAGCCCCCTGGATGCAGGGGGCTTTTGGGTGTGTGAGTGCGTTTGAGGACGCGGGTGAGGAGTGGTTGATCCGCAGATCAGAAGCGGAAGGTGGTCTGGATCACGCCGCCCCAGGTGCCGAAGCCACTGTTGTTGCGGTAGTCGCTGGCGTAGAAGAACGCCGGAGTGATCGAGATGTTGTCGGTGGCCTGGTACTTGTAGAACACTTCCAGCAGCCAGCTCTCGAGAGCACCCTTCTCGTTGGAGAAGGGAGGCATGCCGAAGGCCACGCCGGCGGCGCTGCCTTCTGCAAACACGTCGCTCCACTGCAGGCCCACCATCCACGACTGGGAATCTGTGAAGCCGCCACCACCACCGTTGTAGCCGTAGCCGGCACTGATGGAGGGAGCCCAGCCAGCGTCGATCGGCGACCAGTAGCCGGCGATGGACACGCTGCTTGTGTCTTGCTCGAAGCCCACGGTGCCGGGGCTGAAGTTGGGCACGCGGATGCGGGAACCCTCAGAGCCGTAGCGGTAGGCCACCGCGGCACCCCAGCTGGGGCCGCGAACGCCAAGCTGGGCCAGGGCGTTGATGCCGCTGTCGGAGTTGAACACACCAACGGTGGAATCAGCGAAGCCGCTGCTGGCCACGTAGTTCACGTCAAAGGTGACGAAGGGATTGCCCTTCTCCACCTGCTGGCGCCAGCTCAGGCCCACACCGGCACCGGTGGCCTTGTTGTAGGTGCCGGAAGCACCGGCCAGGCCGAAGAAGTCGAGAATGTCCGACTTGTAGGCACTGGGGATGAAGGAGAGCATCTCCGTGTTACGCACCAGGGCGCCCACGGTGAGATTGAAGCCCTTGGTCACCGGGAAGCGGTAGAAGAGGCGATCAATCTCGACGCTGTTGGCACCTGATTCGGGGGATTCAGCCTTGTCCAGCTTGAAGATCTGGCTGCTGCTGCCGAAGGGCAGAGAGCTGAAATTGCCGGTGCGCAGGCGGGTGCGCAGCAGGTCCTTGCCGCTGAAGCTGGTGTCGAAGCTCAGGCGGGCGTCGTAGTTGAAGGTGGTGCGATTGGGCTCGGCCGGGCGGGTGCCGTCGCTGAGGCGGAGCGGGCTGTTGAAATCGGGGGTGCCGCCGAGGATGAAGCTCACCTCACCACGCAGTTTGGTGGTGGTGGAGAACTGCTGGGCCTCCAGGGTCTTCACCTTGCTTTCGAGCCCGTCGACGCGGCCCTTGAGCACGGCCAGTTCCTTCTCGAACTCGGCCATCAGGCGCTTGAGCTCGTCGGTCACCTCTGTGACGCGGTCGAGGCAGGCGTTGAGCAGGGCGGCCGCTTCGTAGCGGGTCATGGCCTGGCGGCCCTTGAAGGTGCCGTCGGGGTAGCCGGCCACGCAGCCGTAGCGCTCCACCAGGTTGGAGAGGGCCTGGTAGGCCCAGTCGGTGGGGCGCACGTCGGAGAACTGGGACACGCTGGTGACCTGCTCCTCAGTGGAGTACTGGTTCACAGCGGCCAGGTTGACCTCGGCGGCGGTGGCGGCCAAAGGGGCACAGAAGCCGGTGCCGGCCAGGGCCAGCAGCAGCTGTTGGAAGGGTTTCATCGGGTCCTCACACCGATAGGGATAGCGCTAAGCGCCGGCCGGACGGTAACGGGTTGGTGGCGATCGCTACCAGTGCGGAGAACACCAAGTCGATGTGATCAGGGATACGTGGATCTGCGGCACGGGTGCGCTATCAGCTCAGAAGAACAGGCGGCTGAAGCGCTGGTCGCCGTCCTGCTGGCGGTCGCGCCGGAAGGGATAGAGCTCCTCGTCCCGGAGGCCCGCCATCTCCTGCAGCTGGCAGCGCAGCCAGTGGCGGAAGATCAGGAGGGCCCCCAGGTCGGCCAGGCGCGCGTCGGTGAGCATCCAGATCGGGGTGGGAGTCACGGAAAAGCGCGCGGCTGGCGGAGGAACTGTTCAATAGCGCCAACGGCTGGCAAAGTCGATTAAGGCCTGGCGCCAGCCACGGCCGGGGCGGGCCGGCCTGGCCAGGTCCGCCAGCCGCCGCCGCCGGCTGGGCCGCCGATGCACCGCCTCGCTGAGCTCGCGCCAGCGCCGCCAGCAGTGCAGCCGGTTCTGCTCCAGCAGCCAGGCCAGCTGGGGCAGGCCCTCCTCGAGTCCGTCCTGGATCTGGTCGTGGATCACGCTGCGGAGCACCTCCAGATCGTTCAACTCGCCCAGCAGGCTCTGGCCCTGCTTGAGGCTGGCGATCCACTGGCGCCCCGCCGGGGAGAGGTAGGCCTCGAGGTTCTCCAGCCGGTAGCGCAGGCTGCGCAGCTGTTTGCGCAGGCCGTGCAGGCTGGCGCTGTCCTGGCTGGGCAGCTCCAGCCACCAGCCGGGATGGAGCATCAGGTCGGTGCTGGCCGGCACCGTCCATTCCGCAATCCACTGCGGCAGTGGCTCCTCCCCCAGGGCGGTGTAGCTGGGCTGCTTCAGCCAGGCCTGCAGCTGGGCGAGCAGTTCCAGGTGGCGGGAGCTCTTGAGCACAGAAGCCAGCTGCTCGCCGGCCAGGCGCCGCTCCCGGGCCAGCTGGCGGCGCACCGGTTTGAGCCGCTGCTGCTCGGGCTGGGGCAGCTGGGGCAGCAGCACCCCGTCGAGACGGTCGCGCAGCACGTCCAGATCCCGCGCCACCCCCAGCCGCTGCACCGTCCTGGCCAGGCGGCGGTCATTCACCGCGTCCGGCAGCACCAGGCAGGGGCCGAACTGGGCGAGGGTGGCCCGCAGCTTGCGCATCGTCACCCGCAGTTGATGCAGCGGTTCCGTGTCGCTGTCCCGCAGCACCGGGCCCTGCAGCGCCACCATCCGCTGGCAGTGCGCCTGCAGCAGGGCGTGCCCATGGGCTCCATTGCTGATCGGCTGGCTCACGGGAACGCGCTGCCTGGGCAGGGGCCTGCATCAACTCTGCTGCGCCGCGATGACCCTGCCGGTTAAGGCCAGGTTGTGCCGCAGGGTTGCAGCCCTCAGCGCGGCGTGGTCCAGTCCTCGAACCAGCCGCGCCGCCACAGCCACCAGGCCTGGATGGCGGCGATCAAGGCCATCAGGGTGAGGGCGTAGGCATAGCCCAGGCGCCACTTGAGTTCGGGCATGTACTCGAAGTTCATGCCGTAGATGCCGCCGATGAAGGTGAGCGGAGCAAAGATGCTGGTGAGAATGGTGAGGGTCTTCATCACCTGGTTCATGCGGTTGCCCACGCTGGCCGCGTAGGCCTGGGTGATCGCATCGCACTGGTGCCGCAGCAGTTCGCAGTTGCCGAACAGCAGTTCCACCAGTTCTCCCATCTCGGTGAAGCCCACCCAGGCCTCGCTGCCGAGCAGGTCCTGGCCCTGGCGCAGCACCATCTTGATCTGGTGGCGCAGGGGCCAGATCTGGCCGCGGATGCGGCGCAGGTTGCTGCGGTGACTGAACGTGCGCGTGAGCAGCTTCGGTTTGGGATCGCGCAGGGCGGCTGATTCGAGGTCGTCCAGCCGGTTGGCGATCTGCTCGAGCATCGGGTGAAGCTCATCGAGCACGTCGTCGATCAGCAGGTGCATGATGTTGGCCAGGTCGCGCTCGTCGCCGTTGCCCACCCGCGACCGCAGCCAGTCGAGCAGTTCGGGGAAGGCATCCCCGTGGTGGCTCTCCTCGAAGCTCACCAGCAGGTTGGGCAGCAGCAGCAGCCCCAGCTGGCTGCTGATCAGATGGGAGGGGTCGCGGGAGAAGCTGAGGCGGTGCAGCACCACCAGCAGGGCCTTGTCCACCGCATCCACCCGGGGGCGCTGGGGGATCTCCAGCAGGGGGGGCAGCAGTGACGGCGGCACCCCCAGTTCGCTGAGCAGGCTGCCGATCTGCTCGGGCTGGCCCAGCCCCATCACCCGCAGCCACAGGGGCCGACCCTGGGCCCGGAGTCTGGCCAGTTGCTCCGGCTCGTGCAGATGCTCCAGCCGGGGACCATCGGCGTCCAGCACCACGGCGCAGAAGCGGGTGAGCGGTCGGCCGCCGGCCACGTAGAGCTGGCTGGGGAGATTGGCTGGCCGCTCCTCCAGCAGGCGGGAACTCAGAGTGGCCGGGGTTGGACGCAGCACGGGGGTTCGGGGGCGATCCAGCGATCGACGATCTGACCACTCCCCACAATGGCGGCCTGGAGCAGGAGGCAGAGCAGCACGTCCGGCAGCAGGGTCGGCCGGGTAGCGGGTTGGGCCACGGGTTCTGCAGCAGCCGGAACCCACCGATCCTGGGCAGGTTCGGCGCCGCTGTCGGTGTTCCAGGCCACGGGGCTGCTTTCATCCCTTCTTAATGGCTGCTAGCTATGGTTCTGAGCTAAGCCACAGGGGCCGACGTCCCCGATGGCCGAATAGCCCGATGGCCTAGCTGTATGTCGGCATCCCCTGGCGATCCTCTGCCCGATCGGCCCGCTGGGACTCCCGGATCGCCGGGATCACCCGTTCGCTCCCCAATGGAGGCCCACTCCTCCTATCGCTCCCCCGACTGGACGCCCAAGCGCCTGATGTTTCACCAGAACCTGGAGTCGTTCGCCGAAAGGGTGGGGCTGCTGGTGGGGCTGCAGAGCAACGGCAAGGTGAGCCAGGAGCAGGCCTACGCCGAGATCCGCAAGCTCTGGAAAGACCTCAAGGACAGCCGCGGCAACCTGCTGGAGGACTAGCCCCTCAGCCGCTCAGGGGTGGCCTGCGCCGCGCAGTTCCTGGCGCAGGCGGCGGATGGCCCTCTTTTCCAGGGCACGCACCATGTCGCGGGAGATGCCCAGCTCCTCGCCCACCTCCTGCAGGGTGGGGGGCAGGGCGCAGAGAAAGCGGCGTTCCACCACCAGCCGTTCCTGGGCGCTGAGGCAACGCAGACGATGGCGCACCTGATCGAGGGTGCCCAGCCGATGGAGATGGTCGTAGGCATCCTGCTGCTCGGCGGCCAGGACCTCCACCAGCAGGGGGCCATCTCCCCCCTGGGCCGGCTTGTCGAGTGAGGACACCTTGCGGGTGAGCAGCAGCGACTTGGTCACGGCCTCCACGTCCAGCTCGGCCTCCAGGGCAATGCGACTCAGGGAGGGGTCGTTCAGCCCGGAGCGCTGCAGCTGCTCGGCCGTTTGCCGCACCTTGCGCAGCAGGGCATTGGTGTGGCCGGGGATGCGGATCGTGCGGTCCTTGTCGGCGATCGCCCGGCTGATCGCCTGGCGGATCCACCAGGTGGCGTAGGTGGAGAAGCGGTAGCCGAGGGTGGGGTCGAACTTCTCCACGGCCCGCATCAACCCCAGGTTGCCCTCCTGGATCAGGTCCTGGAGGCCGAGATGCTCGGCCCGGTAGTGCTTGGCCAGGGTCACCACCAGGCGCAGGTTGGCGTTCACCATCCGTTGGCGGGCCCGCTCGCAGGCCATGATCCGGCGCTTGAGCTGGGGGGTGAGCGCGCTCAGGCTGAGCTGGCGCAGGTCGGGCAGGGCCCGCACCTGCTTGGCCAGCAGGATTTCCTGGTCCGGGGTGAGCAGGGGATAGCGGGCGATGGCCTGCAGGTAGTGGGCCAGGGAGTCCTGCACTGTCCGAGCATGGCGCCTGGCCCATGTTTGGCAGGAATCCCGCCAGCGGAGGTGTCGCCGATCACCTCCGCCCGGTGCTCAGGCCATGAGGGCCGGCTCCCGTTCACTGCCGGCGATGGCGGCAGGGGTTTCGCGGCGGAAGCTGGTGAGCTTGTGGCTGGCGGCGCCGAGTTCGGCGGCGAGCACGGCACAGGCCCGCTCGGGCATGGTGTGGTCACCGCAGGTGAACACATCCACGGCGGCATAGCCCGATTCGGGCCAGGTGTGGATCGAGATGTGGGACTCGGCCAGCAGGGCGAGGCCCGTCACACCCTGGGGCTCGAAGCGGTGGGTGATGAGGTTGAGCAGGGTGGCACCAGCCCGTTTCGCGGCGGCGGTGATGGTGTCCCTGAGGAAGGCTTCGTCGTCGAGCCTGGCGCTGTCGCAGGCGTAGAGCTCGAGGATGCAGTGCTTGCCCACCGTGTCGGAGCAGGCCTGGGCTGGCGTACTGGAGCCTGGAGCTGGGGAGGGGTGGAGCGCGGTGCTGCTGGAGGTGCGGCTGCCGGATGTGCTGCTGCCGGTCCATCCAGGGTTGGGGTGGAGCGACTGAAGGGTCTGGACCATCAAGGGTCAAGGCGGGTGACACATCAATGTAATGCCAAGTGAGGGATCGGGGACTGCTCCACACCTGGAGATCTGCGGTCCCGCGCCCGTTGATGTGGGTGCGCCCATCGGCTGGCCCCCTGCGCCCGGCGCACGCTTGATTTGAAGCAGCGATGGCAACGCGATGGCCCCCAGCCCAGTCCCCCAGGCCCGTGCCGTGCTGGTGGTGAATGCGGGCAGTTCCAGCATCAAGCTGGTGCTGTGTGATCGTCAGGGCCGGCGCCTCTGGCAGCAGCAGCGCGGCTGGGGGGTCACCGCCGCCCCGCAGGCCAATCCAGCGCCAGATGGCTCCGCTGCCGCCGCCGACCTGCCGGATCTGCTGCACCAGTGGCTGCTCCCCCTGCTGGCCGAGGCGGATCCCGCCCCAGGCCTGGTGGTGCATCGGCTGGTGCACGGCGGCTCGCGCTTCACGGCCCCCACCGCCCTCGATGCCGGGGTGCGCGGGGCCCTGGCCGAGCTGGTGCCCCTGGCCCCGCTGCACAACGGCCCGGCCCTGGAGGTGATCCGCTGGCTGGCGGACCAGTCGGCCACGGCGTCCCTGCCCCAGTGGGCCTGTTTCGACACCGCCTTCCACGCCACCCTGCCCGAGGCGGCCCACACCTATGCCATCCCGGCCGAGTGGCGGCGGCAGGGCCTGCGCCGCTTCGGCTTCCACGGCCTCAACCACCAGCATGTGGCCGAGACCGTGGCGGCCAGCGAGCCCGGGGTGCGCCGCCTGATCAGCTGCCATCTCGGGGCCGGCTGCTCCCTGTGCGCGGTGGCGATCCCCGCCGAGGGCCCGCCGCGCAGTGTGGACACCACGATGGGCTTCACGCCCCTGGAGGGCCTGGTGATGGCCAGCCGCAGCGGCAGCGTGGATCCGGGGTTGTTGCTGCATCTGCTGCGCGGGGGGCTCAGTGCCGCGGAGCTGGATCAGGCCCTCAACCGCCGCAGCGGCCTGCTGGGACTCTCCGGCCTCAGCGGCGACATGCGCGAGCTGCGCCAGGCGGCCGCCGCCGGTCACGGCGGAGCCCAGCTGGCGATTGCCGTGTTCCGCCACCGCCTGCGCCAGGCCATCGGCGCCATGGCCGCCAGCCTGGGCGGGGTGGATGCCATGGCCCTCACCGGAGGCATCGGCGAGCACGACCAGGCCCTGGCCGCTGAACTGGAAGGGGAGCTGGCCTGGCTGGCGCCGCTGCGCTGGCTGCGGGTGCCGGCCGACGAGGAGGGCCTGATGGTGCGACAGTGCCTGGCGGCCGGGGCTTGATCTGGCCTTAACCAGGATCGACTCCGGCGTTCCCACCCTGGGTGCGGAACCTGTTGTCAACCACGCCCAGTCCCCATGGTCGCCCCCACCGCCGACGCGCTGATCCTGCGCAGCATGCAGTCCCTGGCTGACCACGGCCAGGTGCGCGAGCTCAACCCCGGCGATGTGGTGTTCGCAGCCGGGGAACCGGGCGACTGCTTCTTCGGCGTGCTCGACGGCCAGGTGCGCCTGGCCTGGGGCGATGGCAGCCAGGGGGAACTGCTCCAGGCCGGCCAGTGTTTCGGAGAAGGGGCCCTGGTGCAGCACAGCCACACCCGCCACGGCACCGCCACCGCCATTGAGCCCAGCCGCCTGCTGGTGGTGAACCGGGTAACCTTCCTGTTCGCCCTCGAGACCCTGCCGATGTTCGCCCTGGAGCTGCTGGCTTCCCTGGAAAACCGGCTGCAGACCGTCCGCCTGCTCACGGTTCGTTAGTGCGGCGTTAACCGGCTCTGGCCAGGGTTGGCCCAGCTACCTTTGCTCGCCATGACCGCCAGCCTGTCCACCCTTTCGCTTGCCGAGGCCTTCGCCGCCATCCCCCTGGCCGCCGTGTGCTGTGACCAGCGCTTTGCCGCCGAGGAGGCCAAGCTGATCCGCGAACAGCTGCTCACCAGGGCTCCCTACCGCAGCATGGAGCCCTATGCCTTCGGGGTCCTGTTCTCCGGCCTGCTGGGTCGCTTCCGGGCAGAGTCGTGGCAGGGGCTGGTGGCGGAGGCGGCACCCCTGCTCGAGCCGGCCCACCGGGACACCGCCTATGCCCTGGCCTGCCAGCTGGTGCACTGTGACCGCAGCGTGGAGCCCGCCGAGCGCCAGTTTCTGGTTGGTCTGGCTGAGGCGCTGGGCCTGGATCCCCTCCGCCGTGACCAGGTGCTGGAGGTGTGCGAGCTGCTCCACCGCGACTGCCTGGCCAGCCCCGGCTGAGCCCGTGGATCAGCGGTTGCTCAGCGGTTAACTCCGGCCGCGCAGGTGAGCCCTGCCAGTGCCCGTTGCGAGAACCGGCGGACCTCGGGACTGGCCTGGCCCGGTGGATAGCGCAGCAGCCAGAGGCTGTCGAAATCGTCGTCATCGACGGTCGGCATGGAGGACCAACCCAGTCCCCGGGCCAGCAGGGGCAGCCTGCGATGCTCCCAGGCGATCACCATCACCCCGTCGCGATAGAGCGGGTCCGCCAGCAGGCGTGAGCCGCTCCCCTGGGAGTCGGCCTCGGCCTCGGGCAGCATGCGGATGTTCACACCGGATCGGATCGCCAGAGGCACCAGGGTCTGGTAGCTGCGTGCGTTCTTGCCGGTGTGCGGATGGAAGCCATGGCTGATCAGGTGCAGGGGCCTTGCCTGCTGCAGGCAGTCGGGCACCAGGGCGGCCAGCTTCTGGGCCTGGTTCTGGCCCATGGCTGAGAGGTTGTAGTTGGGTCCGCCGCCTGGTCCGCTGCCGCCCGGGTCGTCCTTGTGGCCATGGCGGATCAGCAACACCAGGGCCGGCCTGGGGGGGAGGGCCTGATCCGGCGGGGGCAGCATCGGCATGGGTTGCCCCGGATCAGTCCACCAGCACCGGCAGCCCTGCCGGCGGTGGCGTGAGCAGCGTCTGCAGGGAGGCCCTGGACTGCTCGCGGAAGCGCCGCCACTGGGGGGAGGCGATCACATCCCGGCTGATGGCCTCACCGAGGCGCTGGCTGGCCAGCACATCACTGGGGTAGTGAACTCCGCAGCTCACCCGCGCGAAGCCCCCCTGCCGGCCCACCTCCAGCAGCCGCTCCCGCCGTTCAGGCAGCAGATCGGCCAGCAGCTGGGCCGCCGCCGCATACCAGGTGGCATGGCCACTGGGGAACGACCAGCTGTCCTCCAGGGGAACGCAGGGGCGCAGATCGGCATGGCCCACGTAGGGCCTGGGCCGGCCAACCTGGTTCTTGAGTTCGTCCTTCACGGCATCGACCCGCTTCATGAAGGCCAGCAGGCCCTGGGCCACGGCCGGTGCCCCCTTGAGCAGGTCGCTGCCGATCGCCGCACTGAAGCGGCCGGGGTTGCGGTCGAGATAGGACCAGCTCTCGGCGATCGTGGCCGGGCTGCGGGTGCGCTGGTTCCAGCGCAGGATCGCCAGGTCATCCGCCTCGGCCCGGCTGCCGGGAGCGGGCGGGCGTCCGAGCAGCACCCGGTAGCGCGCCCCTCCCAGCTCCAGGCCCAGGGCGGGATCGTCCGCGGCCGCGGCCCCCGGGCTCAGCCAGGCAGAGGCGATGGTGACTCCCGCGAGCAGGGGGATGACCAGCATCTTCGCTCTGCTGTGGTGGATCGACGGCATGGCCTCAGTTCCCGGCCTGGACGCCGGGGATGAAACGGCGCTCGTGCTGGGCGCCGGCGAGCATGCGGTTCCAGTAGAGGGCGGGCAGGATCTTGCGCTTCACGAACCACATGCTCCAGCGCTCCTTGGTGGGATCAAGCGGAAACGACGGAGTCGGCTCGGCCTTGTAGTTGAACTCGGCCATGATCGTCTTGCCGTAGCCGGTGATCAGCGGGCAGCAGCTGTAGCCGTCGTAGGCGGCGGCCAGGGGCAGACCATCGCGGTGGGCGAGCAGGTTGGCCACCACCACCGGCGCCTGGCCGCGCACGGCGGCGGCGGTCTTGGAGTTGGGCATGCCGCTCACATCGCCGAGGGAGAACACGTTGGGGTAGCGCACGTGCTGGAGATTGAACTGGTCCACCTCCACAAAACCGGCGCCGTTGGCCAGGGGGCTGGTGGCCACCACATCGGGGGCAGCCATCGGCGGGGTCACGTGCAGCAGGTCGTAGGGGATCACCTCCTCGCGGGTTGACTCTCCCTCCGTGACGCTGAACACCGCTTCTTTCTGGTCGGCGCGCACGGCGGTGAGCACGTGGTTGTAGCGGGCATCGATGCCCTTGCGCTGCACCACCTCCCGCAGCGGTGCCGCATAGGTGGGAATGCCGAAGATCCCCGGGGTGGCGGTGGCATAGATCACCCTGGCGTTGAGACGCTTCTTCTTGAACACGTCGTCGGCCAGGTAGGCGATCTTCTGGGGGGCGCCGGGGCACTTGATCGGCATCGGCGCACAGGTGAACACGGCGTTGCCGCCCTGGAAGGTCTGGATCGCCTCCCAGGTGTAAGGGGCGAAGTCCTTGCTGTAGTTGCTGCACACGCCGCCCTGGCCCAGGGCCTCCGTGAGCCCCGCGACCTTGTCCCAGCAGAGCTTGAGGCCGGTGGCCACGATCAGCACGTCGTAGCTGAGGCTGTCGCCGGCGGTGGTGGTGACGCTGTTGTGATCGGGATCAAAGCCGGCGGCGCCGGCCTGGATCCAGTGCACCCCTGAAGGGATCAGGTCGCGCTCGGCGCGGCGGGTCTCCTCCAGGCTGAACACCCCGCCGCCCACCAGGGTCCATCCGGGTTGGTAGTAGTGCTCGCCGGAGGGCTCCAGGATCGCCACATCGAGCGACGGGCGGGCCCGCTTGAGCTGGGCGGCCACGGTGATGCCGGCGGCACCGCCGCCGACGATCAGAATCTGGTGGTGGGCCATGGGCTGGGCAGAGCGGGGATGGGAGCAGCGGCTGCACCCAGGCTCCGCCTCGGTTGCCGACTCGTTTGCTCAGATCTAGGCACTCCCGGGGGCTGCCACCAGCCTTTGCAGCGAAAGTTTCAACCATGCGGCTCAGACCGCCGGCTGCTCCACGTCCCGCTTGAGCAGGGCATAGAGATAATCGGGCGACTTATAGCGGCTGGGCAGACATTTCTGCAGCAGGCTCAACCGCTCCCAGCAGACGGTTCGCTGAATGGCCTCGAAGCTGCGGCCGTTGCGGATCAGCAGCCGCAGCGCCTTGCAATAGCTGGGATAGCCAGCCTCCAGTTCGCCGATCGTGAGCTTGGCGGCTGAGGACATGGGCGGGGCGGCGATGGGGCGGAATGGCAGCCGATCCTTTTCCGCTGGCGTTCCTTTCCCATCCTCGCCCGCAGCCGGTTCCTGCCGGTTAAATCCTGGGCAAATCGAAAGACCCGGGCCCTGCAACAGTGGCAGGGGAGCCCCAGCCAACAAGCCCGATGATCGAGCGCCTGAGCCTGCGCCAGCCCGACGACTGGCATGTGCACCTGCGCGACGGGGCGATGCTGCAGGCGGTGGCGCCGGCCACGGCCGCCCAGTTCGCCCGGGCGATCGTGATGCCCAACCTCAGGCCGCCGGTGACCACCGTGGCGGCCGCCAGGGCCTACCGCGAGCGCATCCTTGCGGCACTGCCGGCCGGCGGCGGCTTCACGCCGCTGATGACGGCCTACCTCACCGACACCCTTGCTCCTGCGGAGATCGAGCGGGGCTTCGCGGAGGGCGTGTTCACCGCCTGCAAGCTCTACCCGGCCGGAGCCACCACCAACTCCGATGCGGGGGTCACGGCGATCGCCCGCATCGAGCCGGTGCTGGCGGTACTGGAGCGGATCGGCATGCCGCTGCTGATCCACGGCGAGGTCACCGACGCCGCGATCGACATCTTCGATCGCGAGGCCGTGTTCATCGAGCGGGTGCTGGAGCCCCTGCTGGCGCGGCACCCGGGCCTGAAGGTGGTGCTGGAGCACATCACCACCAGCGACGCGGCTGATTTCGTGCGCAGCGGCCCGGCCACCCTGGCGGCCACGATCACCCCCCACCACCTGCACATCAACCGCAACGCGATGTTCGCCGGCGGGCTGCGGCCGGATTTCTACTGCCTGCCGGTGGCCAAGCGGGAACTGCACCGCATCGCCCTGCGGGCGGCGGCCACCTCCGGCAATCCCAAATTTTTCCTCGGCACCGACTCTGCTCCCCACGGCCGCGAGGCCAAGGAATCGGCCTGCGGCTGCGCCGGCATCTTCACTGCCCCCTTCGCCCTGGAGAGCTATGCGGCGGTGTTCGAGCAGGAGAACGCCCTGGAGCGGCTGGAGGGCTTCGCCTCGGAGTTCGGGCCCCTGTTCTACGGGCTGCCCCCCAACCCGGGCCGGGTCACCCTGGAGCGTCAGCCGCAGCAGGTGCCGGGCCGGGTGCAGCTGGCTGGCCAGGAGCTGGTGCCATTCCACGCCGGTGAAACCCTGAACTGGCGGCTGCTGCCCCCCTCCCCGGGGGATCCGCCGTTCAGAAGCACAGGCAGCTGAGCAGCCGGTCGGCCTGCTCGGTGCTGTGGTCGGAGCGGGTGATGCCGGAACGGTCGGTGATCCGGCGCAGGGTGCGCACGGTTTCGGTGATGTGAGCCCCCTTGTTGAGCATCAGGGCCTCGGCCCGGGCCCCCATGGCGGCGTCGGTGATCTCCGCCCGGGTGGGGGTGCCGCGGTGCGCCATGGTGTCCAGCACTTCCGTGGCCCAGATGCAGGGCAGATGGGCCGCGGCGCACACCCGCAGGATCTCCTCCTGGATCCCGCCCAGGGCGTCCCAGCCGCACTCCACCGCCAGATCGCCGCGGGCGATCATTACCCCCAGGGGGATGGGCTGGGTCATGGCGCTCAGCAGCAGCCTGGGCACGTTGAGGAAGCCCTGGTGGGTCTCGATCTTGAGCACCAGGCCGCCGCAGGCGCTCTGCTGATCGGCAAGGGCCTGCTGCAGGCAGGTGATGTCCGCTTCGCTGCGCACGAAGGACACGTTGATCAGGTCGGCGAGGCGGCAGGCCAGGGCCAGGTCGTCCCGGTCCTTGGCGGTGAGGGCGGGGATGCGCAGGCTGGTGTCGGGCAGGTTGATGCCCTTGTCGGCCCGCAGGCGGCTGCCCTTGGCACGGGCCTGCACGATCTCCAGTTCCACCTCCTGCTGCCCTTCGCTGGCCGTGGCCACCACCACGGCCGCGATCCGGCCGTCGTCGAACAGCACCCGCTGACCGGCTTCCAGATCGTCCAGCACCTCGGGCAGGCTGCAGCGCACCCGGGCGGGGGGCTCAGCGGCCCCTTTCAAGGCACTCTTCCCAGCATCCTTGACGGGCTCACCGCAGAGGCGCAGCCGGTCGCCCTGCTTCAGCAGCAGCTCGCCCGGGCACTCGGGCAGGGGGGCCACCTCCAGCCGCACGGGGCCACCCTCCTGGCGGAACACCAGCCCCGCCACGAAGCGGCAGTGCTGGCGGCAGTGCAGCAGCACGCCATGGTCCAGGCGTTGGTCCACCACCAGCTCCCGCCAGCGCCCCGAGGCATCCCGGCTGCGCAGGCGGTCGCCGCTGTCGAGGCCCCGCCAGCTGTCCCCCACCACCGGCAGCGGCACCAGCTCGGGGTCGCTGCCGGCAGGGGCCGTGCTGCCTGCCGGCAGCGCCAGGATCCGGGCCGGCTGCTGCAGCCGGCCGTAACGATCGCGCTCCGGTCTGGCGGCCACCACCCCGGGCAGCGGCGGCAGGGGGCCGGTGCGCAGTTTGGGGCCGGCCAGATCCATGGCCACCCGGCAGGGGCGCTGCTGGGCCTGGGCGGCGGTGCGCACCTGGCCCGCCAGCGCCGTCCACACCGCCGGGGTGTCATGGGCGCAGTTGATCCGGCCCACGTCCATGCCGGCGCTCACCAGCTCGGGGATCAGGCCGGGGTCGTCGGTGGCCGCCGCCGGCAGGGTCACCATCACGGCCCGGGCGCTGCCCAGCAGCTGCTCACTGTGGCGGCGCAGCAGGGCATGGCCCTGCTCAAACGACACGGGGGCGATGGGCTCCCCGGGGCCGGTGTCGCCGTCACGGTTGTCGGCCGTGGTGCCGCAGAGGCTATCCACCACGCTGATCACGCCGTTGAGGCTGGCCAGCAGGTGGGGGTCGCAGCCGGCGAGGGTGCTCAGCCCCCGCCGGCGCAGGGCCTCCTGCAGGCTGGGTTGGCGGGGGCGGTGATGGTTGTGGCGGTGAAAGGCCACGAAGTGGAGCAGGTTGCGGGCACTGGCCCGGTACGGGGCTGCCACGGCGGCCAGCAGGGCGGCCTGCTCCTGCTCGAAGGCCAGCAGCTGGCGGCGCAGCTCCAGCAGCTGCTCGCGGATCTCCCCCAGGTCATCCGCCGCCGGCCCGCTCATGGCTGGCCGCCGTTGTGGTCGAGATCGCAGGCCATCACCAGGGGTCGGGACTCCACCTTCCAGATCTGCCCGGCATACTCGCCGATCGAGCGATCGGACGAGAAATGGCCGCTGCGGGCGGTGTTGAGGATGCTCATCCGCTGCCACCGGGCCTGGTCGCGCCAGGCCAGGGCCACCTCGTCCTGAGCGCGGCCGTAGTCGGCGAAGTCCGCCAGCAGAGCGTAGGGATCGTGGCCGCGCAGGTTGTCGGTGAGGGGTCGGAAGAGGTCGCTGTCGCCCTCACTGAAGAAGCCGTTGTCGAGCAGCTCGAAGGCCTCCCGCAGCAGGGGTTGGTGCTCCAGGAACTCCCAGGGGCGGTAGTTCGGGCGCAGTTCGGCGATCTCCTCAGTGGTCTTGCCGAACAGGAAGAAGTTCTCCGCCCCCACCCGCTCGCGGATCTCCACGTTGGCACCGTCCAGGGTGCCGATGGTGAGGGCGCCGTTGAGACTGAACTTCATGTTGCCCGTGCCCGACGCCTCCAGGCCGGCCGTGGAGATCTGCTCGGAGAGGTCGGCCGCCGGGTACACCCGCTCGCCCAGCTTCACGTTGTAGTCGGCCAGGAAGGCCACCTTGAGCAGGCCGCGGCAGGCGGGGTCACGGTTCACCACATCGGCGATGCCGTTGATCAGGCGGATGATCAGCTTCGCCGTGAAGTAGCCGGGCGCGGCCTTGCCGCCGAACACCACCGTGCGCGGCGCCAGGCCTGCGCTGTCGCCCTGCTTGATGCGCAGGTACTGGGTGATCACCTGCAGGGCATTGAGGTGCTGGCGCTTGTATTCATGGATTCGCTTCACCTGCACATCGAACAGGCTGGTGGGATCCACGAGCAGGCCTGACTGCTGGTGGATGATCGCCGCCAGGCGGCGCTTGCAGTGCAGCTTGCAGCCGGCCCACTGCTCCTGGAAGCCGGCATCGTGGGCCACCGCCTCCAGCCGGGCCAGGGCATCCCCCTGCCCAGGCCAGCCCTCGCCGAGCTGCTGCTCCAGCAGCTGGTTGAGAGGGGGATTGGCCAGGGCCAGCCAGCGCCTGGGCGTGACGCCGTTGGTCACGTTCGTGAAGCGCTCGGGGTAAAGCCGGGCGAAGTCCGGCAGCAGGTGCGACTGCACCAGGGCGCTGTGCAGGGCGGCCACCCCGTTCACATGGTGGGCCGCCACCACGGCCAGGTGGGCCATGCGCACCGCCTTGCCGCCCCGCTCATCGATGATCGACAGCCGCTGCAGCACGTCGGTGTCGCCGGGCCACTTCAGCCGCACCTGCTGCAGAAAGCGGCTGTTGATCTCGAAAATGATCTCCAGGTGGCGGGGCAGCAGGTCGCCGAACAGGCCCAGTTGCCAGGTTTCCAGGGCTTCCGGCAGCAGGGTGTGGTTGGTGTAGGCGATGGCCCGGGTGGTGATCGCCCAGGCCTCGTCCCAGCCCAGCTGGCGCTCGTCGATCAGCAGGCGCATCAGCTCCGGCACGGCGATCGCCGGATGGGTGTCGTTGAGCTGCACGGCCCAGTGGTCGGCGAAGCTCTGCACCGGGATGCCGCGCTGGTCGAGGTTGCGCAGCATGTCCTGCAGGGAGCAGCTCACGAAGAAGACCTGCTGCTGCAGGCGCAGGCGCTTGCCGGCGTCGGTGCCGTCGTTGGGGTAGAGCACCTTGGAGATGGTCTCGCTGCTCACCTTCTCCTCCACGGCCCTGCCGTGGTCGCCGTGGTCGAAGGCGTGGAAGTCGAAGGCCTCGGCGGCCTCCGAGCGCCACAGGCGCAGCCGGGCGCAGCTGTTCACCCGGTAGCCCTGCACCGGCACGTCGTGGGGGATGCCCACCACGGTCTGGCCGGGGTGCCAGCGCCGGTGCTGCCGGCCGTCGGCGTCGGTGGTGCTGGAGAGGCTGCCGCCGAAACCCACCCGGCAGCTCTGGTCGGGCTGGGGGATCTCCCAGGGCCAGCCGCCCTTGAGCCACTTGTCGGTGATCTCCACCTGCCAGCCGCCCTGGATCAGCTGGTCGAAGATGCCGAACTCGTAGCGGATGCCATAGCCGATCGCCGGGATCTCCAGGCTGGCCAGCGACTCCAGAAAACAGGCCGCCAGGCGGCCCAGGCCGCCATTGCCCAGGCCCGGCTCCTCCTCCACCGCCAGGATCTCCTCGATGTCGGCCACGCCGAAGCGGCCGAGGGCCTCGCTGGCGGCGTCGCGGATGCCCAGCATCAGCAGGTTGTTGCCCAGCTGGGGACCGATCAGGAACTCAGCCGAGAGATAGGCCACCGTCTTGGCGGGTTCCTGGCGGATCGCGGCGTCGCTGGCCAGCTGGCGGGTGACCAGGCGGTCGCGCACCGCCAGGCTCAGGGCCTTGTAGAGGTCGTGGGTGGTGGCGCTGCTGGCCCGGCGGCCCAGGCTGAAGAACAGGTGCTCCGTGATCGCGTCGAACAGGTCGCCCGCCGTCAGGCCGTTGCGCTGCGGGTCGCCGTAGCTGGCGGGTTCCGGAATTCCATAGAGGTTGGCGCTGCCAGCGGCAGCGGCCTGCGGGGTGGCGGTCATGGGGGCGATCGTGAGGCGTGCCTCCAGGCTGGGAATGCAGCGTTAAGGCTTCGTTTTGGTGGCACCTGCCGTTACCGTCCACCCTGTGTCGGGGTTGCTCGACAGCCAGCGGCGGCGGAGCTAGGGGATCGGGGAGAGAGGGCCCGCAGCTGATGGCGCATTCCGACCCACCCCCCCAGGCCGACGCCGGGGTGGAGGCAGCGGTGCTGGTTTGCGGCCTGGGCTCCCTGGGCCAGGCCTGCCTGCAGCGGCTGCTCAGCTTCAACGTGCCCCTGGCCTGCGTGGATCTGGAGCCGCCCCAGTGGCGCGACCCCAGCCTCGAGCAGCGGCTGCGGGGCTGCCTCACCCTGGGGGACATGCGCCTGCCCCATGTGCTGCACCGGGCCGGGGTGCCTGGCGCCCGGGCGGTGCTGCTGCTCAGTTCCGAGAGCTCGATCAACATGGAGGCGGCCCTGCAGGTGCGTCTGCTCAACCCCCGGGCCGACATCGTGGTGCGTTCCAGCAGCCGCCAGGCCGACCTGGGGGTGTTGCTGGAGGAGCGGCTGCCCGGCGTGGCGGTGGTGGATCCGGTGCTGCTCTGCGCCGAGGCCATCAGCTCCGCCCTGCGGCCGGAGACCATTCCGGTGAGCTTCGAGGCCCATGGCCAGGACTTCCAGATCCTCGCCCAGCCCTGGGACGACCGCCGCTTTCAGCGCCCCCTGCGCATGCCCTTGCAGCAGCCGGACGCTCACCCCCTGCTGGTGATGCCCCGCAGCCTCTCGCGGGGCGGGGAGGACCCGGTGGCCCCGGGCCACCGCCGGCGGCGCTGGCTGCGCCGGGCCGCCCGGGCGCTGGCGGCCCTGGGGCAGTGGTCGCGCGGGCAGCAGCTGGCCCTGCTGGTGCTGGTGCTGCTGGCCGCCCTGGGGGTGACGCTCTTCTCGGCGATCGGTGGCTGGCGGCAGGGGGTGTTCGTGACCCTGGCCCTGCTCAAGGGGGAGTATGTGGATCCGGTGAACGTGCTGCTGGATGGCGGCAGCGGGCTGCAGGCGGTGAGTGGCTGGCTGATCGGCGGCACGCTGTTCTATTCGCTGGTGGGCACCCTGCTCACCTCCGCCCTGGTGGCGGCGATCCTGGAGCGGTTGCTGCGCGACCGGCTGGGCACCTCCAGGCCCCGCCTGCCGCGGCGGGCGGGCCGGCCCGTGCTGCTGCTCGGCAGCGGCAGCCTGGCGGAGCGGGTGGCGCGGCTGCAGCAGCGCCTGGGGCGCACGGTGCTGGTGGTGGGGGCGGGGCGCACCGCGCCGGCTGGCGCCATCGGCTTTGACGATCTGCCGACCGCGCTGCAGGCCCTCGATGGCCTGTCGGCCCGGGCGGTGGGCCTGCTCTCCACCGACCTGCTGGCCAACCTGCAGGGGGCCCTCAGCCTGCAGCAGCGCTGGCCGGACGCCCGCATCGCCATGCTGGCCCACGCCTTCGGCGCGGCCGAGCAGCTGGGCGACCTGCTCGGGGGGGTGGCGGTGATCCCCGCCATGGACCTGGTGGCCGATGCCATGGTGGCCACCGCCTTCGGCGAGCGGATCGAGGCGGTGCTGCGCCTGCGCGGCACCAACCTGCTGCAGGTGCTCTATCGGGTGGAGGCCGGCGACACCCTCTGCGGCCGCAGCGTGGCCAGGCTGGAGAACGGCTACGCGATCACCGTGGTGTCGCTGTGGCGGCCGCGCCGGGGAGCGCCCCTGGCGCTGCCGAGGCTCGACATGGTGGTGGCGCCCGACGACCAGCTGGTGGTGCTGGCCAGCGCGGACAGCCTGCGGCGCATTGAACTGGGCGAGGCCAGCCCCCCCGACAGCCGCCTGCGGTTGCAGACCAGCGGCAGCCAGAAGGATTCAGCGAGCAGCCGCTTCGAGGCCCAGCAGCTGCTGGCCCGGGCCCTGGGCTGTCTGCCAGGTGAGGTGGCCGAGCTGCTCGATGGCCAGGAGCACCTCTCCCCTCCGCTGGATGGCGAGATCGGAGAGCTGTTGATCGTGGAGCTGCGCCGCCAGGGGGTGCAGTGCCAGATCGAGCGGGCCTGAGGCCGAGGCGCCAACATCACTAAGACTTCTCACTCCCCCTGGTGCGCCGGGGGATCGCTCGACTAGCAACGTTCCAGGTCGGCGCCGGGTATGGGCTTCTTCATTCAGCTCACCGATGCGATCGCCGCTCGCCAGTCCCTGCTGGTGACCGGGCTCGATCCCAACCCCGAGATGCTGCAGAGCTGGGCGGCGCGCCGGGGGCTGGCTGGCCGCTCCTTCCTCAGCCAGGCCCGCCACTGGATCAAGGCGGTGATCGAGGCCACCGCTCCCCACGTGTGCGCCTACAAGCCCAGCCTGGGTTTCTACCAGGCCCTGGGGCCGGTGGGGCTGGAGCTGCTGCTGGAGGTGCGCGACCTGGTGCCACGCGACCTGCCCCTGATCATCGACGCCAAGCACGGCGACCTCAACTCCTCCTCCGCCCTGGCCCACTACCTGTTCAAGGAGCTGGGGGCCGACGCCGTGACCCTCTCGCCCCTGGCCGGCCAGGACATCGCCGCCCCCTTCCTGCTCTATCCGGACAAGGCGGTGGTGATGACCTGCCACAGCTCCAACCAGGCGGCGCGGCAGATCCAGCACTACCCCAGCGACGACACGCCGCTCTATCTGCAGATCGTGCGCGAGACCCAGCTCTGGGCCACGCCCGAGCAGCTGCTGCTGGAGGTGGGCACCAGCGACCCGGCAATCCTGGCGCGGGTGCGGGCCGAGGCGCCTGAGCGCTTCCTGATTCTGCGCAGCCTCTGGGGTGAGGAGGAAAAGCTCGAGGCGATGCTCGAGGCCGGCTTCACCGCCGCCGGCGACGGGCTGCTGCTGCCCTTGCCCCAGAACCTGCTGGTGGAGGACGACATCGCCGAGCGGGCTGCCACCCTCAAGCGCCAGATCAGCGACAGCCGCGATGCCTGGCTCAGCCAGCAGGAGCGGGAGGGCAGCTGCGTGCTCTGGCAGGCCCCGGCCGAGGGCGATCCGATGGATCAGCTGATCGTGGATCTGTTCGACATCGGCTGCCTGCTGTTCGGCGAGTACGTGCAGGCCTCGGGGGCAGTGTTCAACTACTACGTGGACCTGCGCCAGATCATCTCCGATCCCAACCTGTTCCACCGGGTCTTGGCGGCCTATGCCGGCTCCATGGCAGAGCTGGCCTTCGATCGCATCGCCGGCATTCCCTACGGCTCCCTGCCCACCGCCACGGGGTTGTCGCTGCTGCTGCACAAGCCGCTGATCTACCCGCGTAAGGAGGTGAAGGCCCACGGTGCCCGCCGCCTGATCGAGGGCGACTTCGAGGAGGGCGATCTGGTGGTGGTGGTGGACGACATCCTGATCACCGGCGGCAGCGTGCTCGAGGGCATCGCCAAGCTGGAGAGCTCCGGGCTGGTGGTGCAGGACGTGGTGGTGTTCATCGACCATGGCGGCGACCACGACCGCCATGCCACTGAGCGGCTGGCTGCCGCCGGCTACCGCTGCCAGGCGGTGCTGGACATCGGCCGCATCACCCGGGTGCTCCACGGGGCCGGTCGGCTGAGCGATACCCAGGCGGCCACCCTGTTGCCTGGCATCACCCTCGCCTGAGGCCCGCTTCGGTTAGGACAGCGGCCCGGACCCGGCACAGCCCGGCCCTGCCCCTGGGATCCGATTGCCCTTGCCCACCAACCGTTCGTGACCTCGTTTTCCGAGCCCTTCCTGCGCCGGCCGGTGCTCACCCTGGTGGTGACCCTGATCGTGCTGCTGGTGGGGCTGGTGTGCCTGCCCCGGCTGGATGTGGAGAACCTGCCGGCGATCGCCCCCAGCCGGGTCACCGTGCGCGCCACCTACCCCGGCGCCAGCCCCGAGGTGGTGGAGCAGGGGGTCACCGCCCTGCTGGAGAAGCAGCTCAACGGCGTGGAGCGCCTCGACCAGATCCGTTCCGTGAGTTCGGCCGGCAGCAGCTCCATCAACCTCACCTTCAGCGGCGGCGATCCGGAGATCAACCAGATCAACACCCAGAACGAGGTGGCCGTGGTGCAGCGCCAGCTGCCGGCGCCCGTGGCCCGCTTCGGCGTGCAGGTGCGGCGCAGCTCCGACGACCTGCTGATGGTGCTCAGCTTCAGTGCCGACCGCAACGCCTACAGCGAGGGCTTTCTCAGCGGCTGGGTGGACCAGGTGGTGAAGGACCGGCTGCAGCGGGTGCCGGGGGTGGGCTCCGTGAACGTGGCCGGTGGCAGCAGCCTGGCCTTCCGCCTCTGGCTCGATCCGGTGCGGCTGCAGGAGCGCAATCTCACCCTGGCCGACGTGCGCCAGGCCCTGCAGGCCCAGAACGTGCTGGCCGCCCTGGGCCAGCTGGGGGCCGCCCCCAGCCCGCCGGGCCAGGAGCTGACCCTGCCGCTGCGCATGGAGGGGCGGCTGCGCTCAGCGCAGGAGTTTGAACAGCTGGTGGTGGCCAGGGCCCCCAACGGCGGGGTGACCCTGCTGAAGGATGTGGGCCGGGTGGAGCTGGGCATCGAGAGCTACGACACGGTGGCCACCAACCTGCAGGGCGATGCGGTGGTGGCGGTGCAGGTGTTCCAGCGGGACGGCAGCAACGCGATCAGCGTGAGCGAGGGCGTGAACCGGGCCCTGGCGGAGCTGGAGGATCGCTTCCCGCCGGGGGTGGACCTGCAGTTGATCGTGGACGAGGCCGACTTCGTGCGCGGCAGCATCAACGCCACCCTCTCCAGCCTGCGCGATGCGGTGCTGCTGGTGTTCCTGAGCCTGCTGCTTGGGCTGGGCAATCTGCGCCTGGCCCTGATCACCGCCGTGGCCGTGCCCGTGGCCCTGGTGGGCTCGTTGATCGTGCTCGACCTCACCAACCAGTCGCTCAACACCCTCACCCTGTTCGGCATGGTGCTGGCCACCGGCCTGGTGGTGGATGACGCCATCGTGGTGAGCGAGGACATCGGCCGGCGGCTGGAGGGCGGCACGCCGCCGCTGCAGGCGGCCAGCGAGGCGATGGCTGAGCTGGGCAGCGCCGTGATCGCCACCTCCCTGGTGCTGGTGGCGGTGTTCGTGCCGGTGCTGGGGCTGGAAGGCAGCGTGGGCCGCCTCTATGCCCCGATCGCCATCACGATCAGCGCCACGATCCTGTTCTCCACTCTCAACGCCCTCACCTTCACGCCGGTGGCAGCCAGTCGCCTGATGCGACCCAACCAGTCCCAGCCCGCCTGGCTGCTGCGCTGGATCGATCCCCCCCGCCGCTGGCTGGAATCCCTGGAGGATCCCTACGGCCGGCTGCTGGAGCGCACCCTCGGCTACCGCCGCCGGGTGGCGGCCCTGCTGCTGGTGGGCCTGCTGCTCACGCTGGTGGCCCTGGAGCTGCGCCCCCGCGCCTTCATCCCCCAGGAGGACAACGGCCAGCTGCGCGGCGTGGTGATCCTGCCCGATGGCCTGGGACTGCAGCCCACCAGCGCGGCGATGGAGCAGGTGCGCCAGGTGATCGCCGCCGAACCCCTGGTGGCCCGGGCCAACTTCTACGCCGGCCGCTCCTTCGGCGACAGCAGCCCCAACAAGGGCCAGTTCTTCCTGCGCCTGCGGCCGATCGAGGAGCGTCCCGCCCCTGACCAGAGCACCGAGGCGGTGGCCGAGCGGCTCAGCGCCAACCTGCGCAAGGTGCGGGGGGCTGCCGTGCAGCTGAGCCAGGCCCCCTCCGTGCGGGGTTTCAGCGCAGAAGGGGGCCTGGAACTGGAGCTGCTCGACACCAGCGGCGGCCAGCTCAGCCTCGAGGCCTTTGCCCAGGAGGTGCAGGAGTTCATCCGGGCGGCGATGGCCACCGGTGAGTTTGAGCGGGTGTCCACCCGCTTCACCGCCAACGCGCCCCAGCTGGCCCTGGTGCCCGATCGTTTGCAGATGGCCTCCCTGGGGGTGGACCTCTCCACCCTGGTGGATGGCCTGGGTGCGGCCCTGGGCAGCGATTACGTCAACGACAGCTTCGAGAGCGAGCAGGTGCGCAAGGTGATCGTGCAGCTGGAGGGCTCCGGCCGCCGGGACACCGACGACCTCCTGGCTCTACCCGTGCGCACCGACGCTGGCAAGCTGATTCCCCTGGCCCAGCTGGTGCGGGTGGAGACCGACAGCGGTCCCACCAGCATCAACCGCACCCGCCTGGCGCGGGCCATCACGGTGCGGGCCCTGCCCAGGGAGGGGGTGAGCAGCGGCCAGGCGATGGCCACCCTGGAGCGGCTGCAGGCGGAACGGGCTGGCACCACCGACCTGGAGTGGGCCGGCCTGGCGCGGGAGGAGGCCCGGGCCGGGGGCAGCAACGGCCTCACCTTCGGGCTGGCGGTGCTGGTGACCCTGCTGGTGCTGGCGGCCCTCTACGACAACTTCCTCGACCCGTTGATCATCCTGATGACGGTGCCGCTGGCCCTCCTGGGGGCTCTGGTGGGGCTGGCCCTGCGCGATCTGCCCCTGGACGTGTACGGCCAGATGGGCCTGCTCGTGCTGGTGAGCCTGGCGGCCAAGAACGGCATCCTGATCGTGGAATTCGCCAACCAGCGCCTGGCTGAAGGGGCCGACCTGGACAGTGCCATCCGCGACGCGGCCCGCACCCGCCTGCGGCCGATCCTGCTCACGGCCGTGTCATCCCTGGCCGGCTTCGTGCCCCTGCTTGTGGCCCGGGGTTTCGGCTCCGGCAGCCGGGTGAGCATCGGCACCGTGGTGTTCTCCGGCCTGCTGGTGGCCACCCTGCTCAGCCTGTTCGTGGTGCCGGTGCTCTACCGGATCATCAAGGGCTGGGAGCTGCGGCTGCTCAGGGGGCGTCGTGCCGAGGCCCCCTCCCACTGAAGCGGCTGATCAGCAGGCCCATCACCACCGCCAGATAGAACGTGCCGGCCACGGCGATCGCCATGCTGCCCATCCGGGCCAGGGTGCGCACCGGCAGCACGTCGCCGAAGCCGGTGGTGGTGAGGCTCACGAAGGCGAAATAGTTCAGCTGGGCAAAGTTCACCTCCCACACCTGGAGCTGGCCACTCCCATCGAGGGCCAGCCCTCCCTGGGTGAAACTCCCCGGCTGGATGGTTTCCAGGGCGGCAAAGATCAGCCCCCCGGTGAGCCCGAGCATCAGATATCCCGCCAGGGCCCCCTGCAACACATCACCGCTCACCCGGCGCTCCTGGGCCAGGGTGAGGATCAGGCGCTGGGCGCTCCAGCAACTGAACCCACTCCAGAGCACCAGCACCGGGATGCCGCTGCCGCGCAGCGCCAGGGGGGTGAGGTACCAGACCACGCCGCTGCTGAGCACCGCCAGCCCCAGCAGCCGGTAGAGCCCCAGCGCCAGGGGCCCCCGGTCACGCGGGGCCAGCGTGCGCAGCATCGTGGCCGCCAGGGCGAGGTAGCCCACTGAGGAGAATCGGGCCCAGGGGCCCGGCAGGGTGAGGCTGGCCAGCAGGGCCAGGCAGATGGCCAGCAGGTAGCGGTAGTGGCGGTGGCGCCGCCCAGCGGCGGCATCCTCTGCCTGGGGCCTGGGCCGGGGCATGGCTCAATCGTCCAGCTGGCAGCTCCCATTGAACGCAAACGGCAGGGTGCTGGCCCGGATGGCGGCGAGGATCGCGTCCAGTTTCGGCTCGGCGCCGATGGCGATGCTGCGGCCCTGTTCCGCGGCCGTGAGCGGCTCCTGGCACAGCAGCTGCCGGGCCAGGACCGCCAGGTCGGCGTCGGAGGGATCGCCGCCGGCCCGCTGGCGCCCGCTGATGCGCCGCTCCAGCAGCGGCCGCGGCACCTGCAGATCGAGGATCACCAGGGGCACAGCACAGCGCTCGGCCACAGCTTCCATTGCTGCGCGGTAGGCCGCGCGCAGGAAGGTGGCATCCACGATCACGCTGAAGCCCACCCCCAGCAGCCCCTCGGCCAGCTGGGGCAGCTGCTCGAGGAACAGGGCATCGCTGACGCTGGCGGCGTAGAGATTGCTGTTGTTGGGGGCGGTGTCCGAGGCTGGGTCCGTTGCGGCGGCGGGCGGCATCCCAGGCTGCTGGGCGAAGCGGCGCTTGCGTTCCACATCCGAACGCAGCAGGATCGCCCCCAGGGGGCCGGCCAGCTGGCGGCTGAGGTGCGACTTGCCCGACCCCGAGAGGCCATGGCAGAGCAGCAACCGGGGGGAACCCGGCTGGCTGGCCTGGTGGGCCCGGTTCAGATAGGCCAGCGCGCCGGGGATGTCGCCGCTGAGGGCCGCCACCTTGGCCCGCACCATGGCCCGGTAGCTGCTGTACCAGTGCCACAGCCGCAGGCCGTCGTAGTCGCCCGTTTCACCCAGCCAGGCGTTGAGCAGCCGGTTGGCCAGCACGGGGGCTCCCCGCTCCTCCAGGTCCATCACCAGAAAGGCCATGTCGCTGATCACGTCGATCCAGCTCAGGGAGGGGCTGAACTCCAGGCAGTCGAACACCTGGATGCGGCCATCCAGCAGCAGCATGTTGCCCAGGTGCAGGTCGCCGTGGCACTCGCGCACCCGGCCGGCGGCCAGGCGCTGCTCCAGCAGGGGGCGGATGTCGGCAAAGCAGCGCTCACTCCAGCGGCGCACCTGCTCCAGCAGGGGGTGGGCGTGGGCCGGCAGGCGCGGCTCCAGGGCGGTGATGTTGTCGCGCACGGGCTGGAGCACGGCGGCGGGGGTGCCGTAGGCCCCGTCCGCCGGGGCCACCGCCGCCCGCTGGTGAAAGCGGGCCAGGTCCAACGCCAGGGCCTCCAGCTGCTTGCCGTCGATGGCGCCGCGGGCCAGGGCCGCGGGCAGCAGGGCCTCCTGGGGGAACTGGCGCATGCGCAGGCCCACCTCCAGCGGCAGCACACCACCCGGCAAGGGGGCGCTGCCAGGCTCTTCGCTGGCCTCCACCACCCGCAGGCCGGCCGGGCTGTCCACCACGGCCACCAGGCCCAGGTAGAGATCCTGGCTCAGGCGCAGGTTCAGCCGCAGCTCCTCGCGGCAGTCGTGCAGGCGCTGCTCCAGCCCGGTGAAATCGAGAAAGCCCAGGTTCACCGGCTTGTGCAGCTTGTAGGCGTAGGGCCCGGTGAGCAGCACCCAGGAGATGTGGGTTTCCACCAAGCCGATCGGCTCCTGCACCGGATGGGGCCAGGGGCCGCTCTGGCGCAGGGCGTCCACCAGCCGGGTGCTGCGGGCCAGGGCTGCCTGGGCCGGGGTTGCATCGGCCCTGGGCTCAGTCAAACCCCAGCAGGTCGAAGATCTCCCGGTCCTTGAGCGATTCGGCCTCCAGGGGTTCCACGTTGTCGAGCATCGACTGGGCCAGCCTGAGATATTCCTGCTGCACCGCCTCCACCTCCGGTGTGGCCTCCATCTCGAAGATCGTGCACTTCTTCAGGCGGGAGCGGCGGATGGCGTCGAGGTCGGGGAAGTGGGCCATGGTCTTCATGCCCACCCGTGCGTTGAACTTGTCGATCTCGTCGGTGTCCTTGGAGCGGTTGGCCACCACGCCGCCGAGCCGCACCTTGTAGTTCTTGGCCTTGGCCTGGATCGCGGCGATGATCCGGTTCATGGCGAAGATCGAATCGAAGTCGTTCGCCGTCACGATCAGGCAGTAATCGGCGTGTTGCAGGGGTGCGGCAAAGCCGCCGCACACCACATCGCCGAGCACATCGAAGATCACCACATCGGTGTCTTCGAGCAGGTGGTGTTCCTTCAGCAGCTTCACCGTCTGCCCGGTCACGTAGCCGCCGCAGCCGGTGCCTGCCGGAGGCCCGCCGGACTCCACGCACTGCACGCCGTTGAAGCCCTCGAACACAAAGTCCTCAGGGCGCAGTTCCTCGGTGTGGAAGTCGACGGTCTCCAGAATGTCGATCACCGTGGGCACCATCTGCTTGGTGAGCGTGAAGGTGCTGTCGTGCTTGGGATCGCAGCCGATCTGCAGCACCCGCTTGCCGAGCTTGGAGAAGGCGGCGGAGAGGTTGGAGCTGGTGGTGCTCTTGCCGATGCCCCCCTTGCCGTAGACGGCGATCACCAGGGCGCCCTCCTCGATGTGCATGGCGGGGTCCTGATGCACCTGCACACTGCCTTCCCCATCGGGACGACTAAGGGTGGCTGTCATGGCAAGGCTTCGCAGGTGCAGATGCCATCCAACTCAGCCACAGGTGGGTGGTGACGGCTGTTGGTGTAAAGCGAAACATCGCCCGCTCAAACGGTGATGATCTGCCCACCGAATCATAGGTAGCAATACTCAAATTCGGCCGTCAGCGGCTGTAGTGGGCCTTGGCGTCGTGCAGGGTTTCGGCGTCGATCGTGGCGATGCCCCGCTCGCGGGCGAAGCGCTCGGTGTTGCGTCGCACCTTGCCGCGCACGAAGAAGGGGATGTGGTGCAGCTCCGCCTCGCCGTCGGCGCTCCACACCAGACCACCCTCACCCTCGGGCGCCCCAGCTGTCGCCCCAGCAATCACCCCGGGCTGGGCCTGGTCTGTGGCCGGGGGCTGATCAGGGGCTGGGCCAGACCCGGCTACCGGTGCCCCATCGCCCAGGTGGCTGCGGTGGCCGTCCACGAATTCGAAGTCGTGGCGGAACATGCCGATCAGGTGCTCCTCCAGCCCCATCAGCAGCGGGTGCACCCAGGTGTCGAAGATCACGTTGGCCCCCTCAAAACCCATCTGCGGGGCATAGCGGGCCGGCACATCCTGCACATGCAGGGGCGTGCTGATCACGGCGCAGGGGATGCCCAGGCGCTTGGCGCTGTGGCGCTCCATCTGGGTGCCGAGCACCAGCTCGGGAGCCGCCTCGGCAATTGCCGCTTCCACCGCCAGGTAGTCGTCGCTGATCAACGCCTCCAGGCCCAGCTCCCTGGCGGCGGCGCGCACCTCACGGGCCTGCTCGCGGCTGTAGCTGCCCAGGCCCACCACCTGGAAGCCCAGCTCGCGGCTGGCGATGCGGGCGGCGGCGATGGCGTGGCTGGCGTCGCCGAACACGAACACCCGCTTGCCGGTGAGGTAGGTGGAATCCACCGAGCGCGAGTACCAGGGCAGGCGCGAGCGCCGTTCCGCCGCGCACACCCCATCGCTGCCGGCCACCAGCTCCGCCGGCAGGTCCAGGCCGAGCACGCCGTGCAGCTCGCGCAGGAAGGCCACGGTGGCGCCGATGCCGATCGGCACCGTGTGCACTGCCGGGATGCCGAACTGGCGCTCCAGCCAGCTGCACACCGCGGCCGACACCTCCGGGTAGAGGTTGAGGTTGGCGTCGGCCGTGGGGATGCGCATCAGGTCGGCCGGGCGGGCACCCAGCGGGGCCACCACGGCCACATCGATGCCGTAGGAGGCCAGCAGCTGGCTGATCTCGCGCACGTCGTCGCGGCAGCGGAAGCCCAGCAGCGAGGGGCCCAGCAGGTTCACCCGCGGCCGGCGACCTTCCGCCCGCCAGCGGCTGGGATCCGGTTTGGGGGTGCCGGGTGGCGGCAGCTGGGGTTTGAGCAGGCCCCGCACCAGTTGGTAGAAGGTTTCGGCGGCGCCCCAGTTCTCCTTCTTGGAGTAGGCGGGCAGCTCCAGGCTCACCATCGGAATGCCGCCCAGGTCCATGCCGGCGGCCAGGGCACCGGGCTGGTCCTGGATCAGCTCGGCGGTGCAGCTCTCGCCCACCAGCAGGGCCTCGGGCTGGAAGCGCTCCACCGCCTCGGCGATCGTGCGCTTCACCAGCTCGGCTGTGTCACCGCCCAGATCCCGGGCCTGGAAGGTGGTGTAGGTGACCGGGGGGCGCTTGTCCCGCCGCTCGATCATCGTGAACAGCAGGTCGGCGTAGGTGTCGCCCTGGGGCGCATGCAGCACGTAGTGCACCCCCTCCATCGAGGTGGCGATGCGCATGGCACCCACGTGCGGAGGGCCTTCGTAGGTCCAGAGGGTGAGTTCCATCGAGAGAGATGCCGGCGAGGATCGGGTGAGAAGTGAGGCGTGGCAGGCGCTCAGGCGAACGCGAGGGCGGCGCGGCGGCGCAGGGGGCGGGCAAACAGTTCGGCCAGATCGCCGGCCTGGTCGATGCCGTGGATGGGGCTGAACACCAGCTCGATCGACCACTTGGTGGCCATGCCCTCGGCCTCCAGCGGATTGGCCAGGCCCAGGCCGCAGAGCACCAGGTCGGGCCGGGCCGCGCGCACCCGGGCCAGCTGGTTGTCCACGTGCTGGCCCTCACTCAGGGCGGTGCCGGCCGGCAGCAGGGCCAGCTCCTCGGCCATCAGCTGGCGATCGAGGTAGGGGGTGCCCACCTCCACCAGCTCCATGCCGCACTCCCGACTCAGGAACCGGGCCAGGGGGATCTCCAGCTGGGAATCGGGCAGCAGGAACAGGCGCTTGCCCGCCAGGGTCTCCCGGTGGGGCGCCAGGGCCCGCCGCCCACGCTCCACCAGCGGATCCAGCACCTCCGCCACCCGCTCGGGCGTCACCCCGAAGGCCGCGGCGGCGGCCGCCATCCAGGCGCGGCTGCCCTCCACGCCGAAGGGGTAGGGGGCGCGGATCAGTTCGGCGCCGCGGTCCACCAGGGCGCGGGCGGTGCCGCTCAGGAACGGCTGGGCCAGCAGCAGCTTGGTGCCGGGCCCCACCGCCGGCAGCTCGCTGGAGCGGCGCGGCGGCAGGCTGGCCACCCGCTCGATGCCCAGCTTGTGGAACAGGCCCACCAGCCGGTCTTCCACCGCATCGGCCAGGGTGCCGGCGATCAGCAGCTGGGAGGTCTCGCTGCGGGGCATCAGCGGGATCAGGGCCTGCAGGGCGCCGTCCTCCCCCTGGGTGAAGGTGGTTTCGATGCCGCTGCCGCTGTAGTTGAGCACCATCACCCGGCCGGCATGGGCCCGGTTGAGCCGTTCAGCGGCCTTGGCCAGATCGAGCTTGATCACCTCGCTGGGGCAGCTGCCCACCAGAAACAGGGTGCGGATCTCGGGGCGGCGCTCCAGCAGCTGGGCCACCAGCCGGTCGAGCTCCTCGTTGGCATCGGCCAGGCCGGCCAGGTCGCGCTCCCCCAGGATCGCCGTGCCGAAGCGGGGCTCGGCGAAGATCATCACGCCGGCGGCGCTCTGGATCAGGTGGGCGCAGGTGCGCGAGCCCACCACCAGGAAGAAGGCATCCGGCATGCGCCGGTGCAGCCACACGATCGAGGTGAGCCCGCAGAACACCTCCCGCTGGCCGCTCTCGCGCAGCACGTCTGGAGAAACAGGAGAGGGGGGTGCAGGGGCTGGGGAGCTGGCGGCGACGGTCATGCCGGACTCCAGAGAGGCACAGGCCTCAGGGTGCCGCGCGGTGGCGCGGCATGCGGCAGGAATGGTGGAAATGATGGGATTTGTTCGGGATCACCCGTTGGGATCCCCCATCTGTGCCAGGCGCAGGTCGAGGGTGCAGCCGGGGGGCCTGGGCCAGGCTGGGTCGGACTGCGGGGCCTGGCGGGGCGGCTCCGGGCTGAGCGGTTCAAAGCCCGCGGCTCCCGGTGCCAGCCGCCAGCGCTGGATCGGCGTGGGGGCAGTCGGACCGCTGGCGCGCGGCTCCAGCTCCAGCACGAGAGGCCCCTCCGGTGCAATGCCGGGATGGAGGCAGGGATAGAGCCGCTGCTCCCGCCAGCGCACCGCCTGCGGTGCCGCTCCCAGGGGCAGGGCACGCCCCTGCAGCCGCAGCTGCCAGCGCTCCCGCAGGGCCGGGTTGGCGATCAGCTCCACCCGCCGCATCGACCCATCCACGAAGCGACTGGTGAAGCCCCCCTCCCGCGGCGTGTCGCAGATCAGCGGCCAGGGCTCCAGGGCCTGGCGCACCTCCAGGGCGGCGCCGCTGGCGGGGTCGTGCCAATCGAGCAACACGGGGAAGCGCCAGGCCCAGATCGCGTCGAAAACCTCCGCCTGCAGGGGCAGCCCGGCCGCGGCCAGCTCGGCCAGCACCGCCTGCAGATCGGCCCGCAGCTGGCTGGGCAGGAGCATGCGGTCGTGCAGCTCGGCTCCCCAGTGGCGCAGGGTCCGGGGCCGGCGCTCGGGATCCAGCAGCAGCGCCGCCAGGCTCGTCCAGAGCAGGGCGATGGCGGCCATCCAGTCGGCCGTGGGCAGGGATTCCATGGCCCGGAACTCGATCAGCCCCAGGCAACCGGCTGGCGCACCAGGATTCCAGAACTTGTCGAAGCTCACCTCGGCGCGGTGGTTGTTGCCCGAGCGGTCGGCATGGAGGTGGCGCAGGGTTTCGCCGATCAGCCAGCGCTGGTCGCCCGCTTCGCAGTTCTCCAGCACGGTGTAGGCCAGCTCCAGGTCGAGCAGGGAGCCCAGGGCCTCATCGGCTCGTGGGCACTGGGAGGCCACTCCTACGCAATCGCCGCTGAACAGGTAGCTGAGGCTGGGATGGTGCTGGAAGTAGCGCAGGATTCCCACCAGCCAGGCCGGCCGACTGAACAGGGGGTTGCGCTCCAGGTCGGGACCGCCCCAGAGCAGGTGATTGCCGCCGCCGGTGCCGCTCTGGCCGCCGGCCGGGGTGGCCCGCCAGCTGCACAGCCCCACCTCCGCGGCCGCCTCCTCGAGCAGTTGGAGCCAGTGGCTGTACTCGGCCCAGCTGTGGCACACCGGCAGGTTGATCTCCAGCACGCCCGGATCGGCGGTGAGCCCGAGCACCTGCCAGCCGTCGGCCGCATCCACCGGCAGCAGGCCACTGAACAGGGGGGAGCTGAGGCCCCCCCCCAGGGCGGGCTCCTGGGCCAGGTCGCTGATCGCCCTCAGCAACTCTTCGCTGGGCAGGCGCTCCAGGGGTGGCAGGAACACGCCCCACTCCCCAGGGGTGATCTCCAGAGTGAGCAGCTGGCAGGGGAGTTCCGGCGGGAAGTGCTCCAGCGGCAGCCGCAGCCCGGCCGGCCCTGGGGCCGGCACCAGCTGGCGCCGCTCCGGGGCCAGGGGCCAGGCAGCCCCGCTCCAGCCCCCATCCGGGCTCCAGGTGAGTGGCGCCGCCCACACCCGCCGCCCGGGTTCGCCCGGGTCCTCCAGCTCCAGGGGCTGCAGGCACGTGCCCAGCCGCTGGCCCAGGGCCTCACACCAGGCCAGGGCCTGGTGCGGCTGGAGCGCCCGCGCCGCGCCGTCAGCGGCAGGCCAGGGGGCGATCGGCTGGCCGTCGCGGCCGGTCACCAGGCGCAGGGCCCAGCGGGGGTTCACCTCCCCCTCGTAGCGCTTGCCACTGCAATAGAGAAGGGTGGAGCCCGGCCAGGTGCGGCGCTGGATGGCGGCGGCCATGGCCCGGGCCATGGGGAGCTTGGTGGGGCCGTCGGCCGCCACGGTCCACTCGGCCCCCTCCGGCTTGAGGGGGATGTAGGTGGGCTCTCCCCCGAGGGTGAGGGCAATGCCGGCCTGCTGCAGCCTCGCTTCCGCCCGTTCGGCCGCCTGATCCATCCAGTCCATCGGGGGCAGTGGGGCTCGCTGGGGCGCTGTGGGGTTGGGCTCATGCCCGCCCCACTGTTTCGGGCTGCGGGGTGATGCTGCGGCTCACTCCGCTACAGATCTGCTGGGGATCGGTGTCGATTTCCCCGTTGTTGCCCTGTTGTTTCCCGTTTTCGATTGATTGAATGGGGAGCACCGGCTGCCGGTCCCGCCCCGCCATGCCCCCCACCCCCAGCAGGCGCGGACCGTTACGGGCACCTCCCTCCAGCCGCATTCGGCGCCCCTGGCGAGCGCCGCTGGCCCTGGCCCTGGTGGTGAATCTGGGGGCCCTGGGCTACCGCCTGGTGGAGGGATGGGACTGGGGTGACTGCTACTGGATGGTGGCGATCACCCTGAGCACCATCGGTTTCGGCGAGGTGAACCCGCTCACCACCGGCGGGCGGATCGTCACCGCCCTGCTGGTCCTGGGCGGGTTGGTGGTGGTGCAGATCAGCATCCAGGGGGTGCTGGGGCTGAGTGAGTCCGGGTATTTCCGCCGCCTGCGGGAGCGGCGTTTCCGTCGCTGGTTGCGATCCATGCAAGATCACGTGATTCTCTGCGGCTATGGCCGCATCGGCCGGGAGATCGCCAGCCAGGTCACCCGTGAGGGGGTGCCGTTGCTGGTGGTGGATCTCGATCCGGAGCGCGGTGCTGCCGCCGAGGAGGAGGGGCTGGCGGTGCTGGCCGCCGATGCCACCCTCGACGAAACCCTGGAGGTGGCGGGCCTGCACCGCTGCCGCTCCCTGGTGGTGGCCCTGCCCAACAACGCGGCCAATCTCTATGTGGTGCTCAGCGCCCGCGGCCTGGCCCCGGACTGCCGGCTGATCGCCCGGGCGGACAGCGAGGAGGCGGAGCGCAAGCTGCGCCTGGCCGGGGCGGATGAGGTGATCAGTCCCTACGTGAGCGGGGGGCGGATCATGGCCGCCTCGGCCCTGCGGCCCCTGGCGGTGACCTTCATGGATCTGATCTCCGGCAGCGACTGCGAGGTGGAGGAGTTCCGGCTCAGCGGCGATCCGCAGGATCTGGGCGCGTTGCACGGCACCACCCTCGGCGATCTGCAGCTGGGCCGCCGGACCGGTGCCCTGGTGCTGGCGGTGAAAACGCCCGAGTCCGGTACGCCTGTGCGCCAGTACCGGGGCTCCCAGTACCGCAGTGGCCCCGAAGGCCTGGTGGCCAACCCCGGGCGCGATCTGCAGCTGTTGCCCGGCCAGATGCTGGTGGTGATGGGCAGCAAACAGCAGCTCGCCAGGGTGGAGGAGCTGCTGGGGCCGGCCCTGCGCAGCGTGGATACGGTGGCCGGCTGAGGCTCCCCCCGCGCAGCGGCTCACCCCCTTTTCAGCTGTCCGCTTCCTCCAGCAGCTGGCGTTTCAACTCGATCTGATAGCCCTCGGCCATCGCCTCCACGGCCTGCTCCTCGCGCTCATCCACCTCCAGGGCCTCGGCCAGGGTCATGTCCGGCACCTGGGTGGCGCCAACGGCGGTGAGGGCCACCCCCAGGGAGGCGCTGTCGCGGTGCCAGATGGCCGCCGCTTCGGCCAGCTTGCTCAGGGCCTCCTCCCCCACAGGCAGTCCCCGGTGCTGGTTCACCGCCGCCGCCAGGCGCCGGTCGTCGAACACGGCCGCCGCCGCCAGGTGGGCCGCATGCAGGGCCCCCAGGCTGTAGAGGGCCTCCGAGCGCAGGGTGGCCAGGCTCTTGCCCAGGGCCCGCTCCCGCACCCCCTGCCAGGGCTCGGACGGCGTGGTGTCCAGGGCGGCGGCGGGGGCGAGATCGGGGTGAGGCTCCGGGAGCGGCCTGGGAGCAGGCGCCGGGGGCGTTCCTGCTTCCAGGCGCTCGCCCAGGGCGCGCAGCCGCCGTGCCAGCCAGGCGGCCAGGCTCGAACGCACCCCCATCGACACCACGCAGCTGATCCCACTGTGGCCTGAATTTCAGGCACCGATCGCAGGCACCGTTCCGAGCCTGTGTTCACCGGCCAGCCGGAGCTGCCCCGGTGCCATGGCAGACCCATCCGGGGGCGGAAGCGCGGCCTCCTGGCAAGGTGCGGGTATCTGCCCGCCGCCCACCTCCCAGCGGGCTTCAAATGTCTTTATAGTTCTGTCACGTTTCGCATCGCCCTCTCCATGGCTGACTCCAACACCTCCCGCTTCGGTTTCGTGGCTTTCGCTGAAACCTGGAATGGCCGCCTGGCCATGCTCGGCTTCGTGATCGGCCTGGGCACCGAGCTGCTCACCGGCCAGGGCATCCTGGGCCAACTGGGTCTGGGCTGAGCTGCTTCACCCCGTCACTCCATTCCGCTCAAGCTTCTTTACCCGCCTGGTGATGCCAGGCGGGTTTTTGATGGTGGTGCCCCCTGAGTTGATGGCCCTGTAGAGCGGGCGAGCACTGTTTTGGCAGGTTGTTGGCCAGCCCGCGGGGCTGGGCGGTGGCTGGGCGGTGGCTGGGAATCTAAAAAGTTTCCGGTTTTTGGCGTCATGGTGTATCTGATTTCTATTGCCATCGGCAGCTGCCATTATTTTTCATGAATCGCCCAGGCTGTTGATCAGCAGGAGCCCATCATGAAAGACAAGCACGAAAAGGCCGAAAAGAAGGGTAAGAAGAAGGCGAAAGAGAAAGCGAGCGAGGTGGGTCTGGTTGGCCTCAACGGTGGTAACGACAAGTACCATCCTTCACCGATTCTCGATGATTTCTCGGAGTTTTCTGAGGGTCGCTCGCCCAAGCTCGATCGCAAGCTCTATGAAAAGGAACTGGCCCGCCTGCAGGTGGAGCTGGTGAAGATGCAGTATTGGATCAAGCATGTGGGCTATCGCCTGATCCTGCTGTTTGAGGGCCGGGATGCGGCCGGCAAGGGGGGCACGATCAAGCGCATCACCGAGCCCCTCAACCCCCGCGGCTGCCAGGTGGTGGCCTTGGGCACCCCCTCCGATCAGCAGAAAACCCAGTGGTATTTCCAGCGCTACGTGGAGCACTTTCCCTCCGCCGGCCAGATCGTGCTGTTCGACCGCAGCTGGTACAACCGGGCAGGGGTGGAGCGGGTGATGGGCTTCTGCACCCCGGAGCAGGTGGATGAGTTCATGCTCTCCTGCCCGGAGTTTGAGCGCATGCTGGTGCGCAGCGGCATCACCCTGATCAAGTACTGGTTCTCGGTGAGCGATGAGGAGCAGGAGGTCCGCTTCCGTTCACGGCTGGAGGACCCGGCCCGCCGCTGGAAGCTGAGCCCGATGGATCTGGAATCCCGCGACCGCTGGGTGGAGTTCTCCAAGGCCAAGGATGCGATGTTCGCCCACACCAACATCCCCGAGGCCCCCTGGTTCACCGTGGAGGCGGACGACAAGCGCCGGGCCCGGCTCAACTGCATCCGCCACCTGCTCAGCAAGGTGCCCTACGAGGACATGACCCCCGAGCCGATTGAACTGCCGCCGCGCAAGGCCAGCGGCGATTACCAGCGGCCGCCGCTGAACGAACAGTTCTTCGTGCCCAACCACTACAGGTAGCCGATCAGGGCTCAGGGAGCACCGCCCCATAGCTCGGCTGCCAGCGAGCCCGCTCCAGGCAGGCCAGGGCCTCGCCCTCTGTGCGGGCCCGGCGGGCCAGGGTCTCGCGCACCGCGGTGATCGCCACGGCTTCGGCCACGGCCCGGGCCACCGCCGGGGCTTCCGCCAGGGCTGGCATCAGGGCCGCGTCCGGATGGTGGCTGGCGGGGATGCGCTCGGCCAGGGCCTTGAGGCCGGCGTCGATCATGCTGTCGGTGATCTGCTCCAGGCCCAGGGCGGCGGCGGCGAAGCCCAGGCCCGGGAACAGAAAGCAGTTGTTGCACTGGCCGATCTCCCGCGTGCCGTTGGCTGTGGCCACGGGCGGGAAGGGGCTGCCGGTGGCCACCAGGGCGCGGCCGTCCGTCCAGCCCAGCAGATCCTCCGGGCGGGCCTCGGCCAGAGGGGTGGGGTTGGAGAGCGGCAGGATCACCGGCCTCGGGCAGTGGGCGGCCATGGCCCGCACCACCGTTTCGCTGAAGGCTCCGGCCACGGTGGAGGTACCGATCAGCACCGTGGGCCGCACCTGCTCCACCACCGCCAGCAGGCCGATGGGCTCCTGGCCGTTGCCGGGCCAGTGCTGGCGCTCCTGGGCGGGGCGGGCCAGGCCCGCCGCCGCCGGGCTGAGATGGGCCATGTCCTCGAACAGCAGGCCGGGCCGGTCGATCGCCCACAGCCGGGCGCGGGCCTCGCTGGCGGAGAGCCCCTCGGCCCGCAGCAGGCGCAGCAACCCTGCGGCGATGCCGCAGCCGGCGGTGCCTGCCCCGAAGATCACGATCCGCTGGTCGCCCAGGTTCTGGCCCAGGCCCTGGCAGGCGGCCCGCACGGCCGCACTGGCCACGCCGCTGGTGCCCTGGATGTCGTCGTTGAAGCTGGGCAGCCGGCCGCGGTGGCGATCCAGCAGCCGCTGGGCGGTGCCGGTGCCGAAGTCCTCCCAGTGCAGGCAGGCGCCGGGGCAGAGCTCGGCCACGGCCTCCACGAATTCATCCACGAAGGCGAGGTAGGCATCGCCCTGCAGCCGGGGCTGGCGCAGGCCTGGGTAGAGCGGGTCGCGCAGCAGGCTCTCCCGGTTGGTGCCCACATCCAGCACCACCGCCAGCACCCGTTCGGGGTTCAGGCCGGCGCAGAGGGTGTACACGGCCAGCTTGCCCTGACAGATGTGGATGCCGCCCACCCCCTGGTCGCCGATGCCCAGGATTCCCTCCGAGTCGGTGACCAGCACCAGGTCGATGCCGCTCTGGATGTGGGGCTGGAGCACCGCGGCCAGCCGGCCCCGCTGGGAGGCACTGAGAAACAGCCCCTCGCTCGGCGTGCGGTAGGTGCAGCTGAAGCGCTGGATCGCCCTGCCCACCGTGGGGGTGTACACCACCGGCAGCACGGCCTCCAGATGGGTGGCCAGAAAGCGGTGAAACAGCACCAGGTTGCTGCGGCGCAGGGTGTCGGCGAAGCTGAACTGCTCCAGGGGGCCACTGAGGCTGTTGAAGTGCTGCCAGCTGCGCTCCACCTGCAGCTCCAGGGTTTCCACCTGCTCGGGCAGCAGGCCCTCCAGCCCCAGGGTCCGGCGCTCCTCAAGGCTGAAGGCCGTGCCCTTGTTCAGGGCCGGATCGCGCAGCAGCTGCAGCCCGCGCAGCTGGGTGAGGCGGGTGGACCCCGCCGGCGGCGGCGCTGGCACGGGGTTGGACGCCATCACCGGCTCGGCTTGCGGGAGCCCCACTGAACTGGCATGCCTTGCTGCTCCAGTGTGTTGTTGGCTACGGAAGGCGTTGCTGGCTGCGCGCCGGGTCCAGGCTCCCAGCGGATCGGATCAGTCGCCCCGGCTGGGGACCATCGCCAGCAGCAGCATCCGGGCACTGCTGTTGTACACGAGTTGCTCCAGCTTCAGGGCAGGGGAGGCCAGTGGATTGCCCAGGCCAGCGCCATTGAACGTCACCAAACCGGCGAGGGCCTGTTCCAGGTGGCGTTGCAGGTGCATCACCCTGGGATCGCGCAGGTCGATCGGCACCGGGCGCTGCACCCAGCGTTCGGCCAGCTCCAGCGGCACCGTGCCGTGGCTTACCCAGCCGATGGTTGTTGCCAGGCGGTCGGGATTGAGGTTGAAGAGCAGGCCATTGAAATGGCCGGTCTCCACCTCTGAGGCCTGACCCGGCAGATAGAGAGCCTGTGCACCGGCATGGTCGAACCAGTCCCTTCCCTCCATGCGGAAGCGGGTGCTGCCGGCATAGGGGATCTCCAGGATGCTCTCGCTGTAGTCAGTGGTGCTGGCCACCAGGGGCACATAGGTGGCTGCGCTGATCACCATGTCGCCGGCCAGCAGATAGGAGGCGCGATGCACAAATGTCTGGGATCGCTCACGGGCTTCGAAGCGGCTGAGATTCACGGCCAGGCCGATCTCGTCGGCCAGGTCGCGGGCATCGAAGCGGACCTCGCTGCAGCCGTCGGCGAAGGTCAGGTGCTGGCGGCGCACCCACTGGAGCTGCTCCTCAACCGGGGCTGTGGCGGACGGTGGGGGGACGACCCTGCGCATCGCCAGCACAACAACTCACCGATTGTGTTCCCGTTGGCCCGTGCCTGGCAACGGGCCAACGGGGCCGCCCCCGAACAGGTCACATGGGTGTCAGCGCCTGCGGTTGAGGGATCGGCGGATCTGATCGAACCAGTTGCCCGGACGATCACCCGGGCGCAGCTGCAGGCTGGCCATCGAGCGGGCCAGGGGCATCCCCCCACGCTGCAGCACCGCACCGACATGCAGGGCCACGGCCAGGGCGATCAGCAGCCAGGCCAGCAGATGGATGGCGTAGACGACGTGATCCAGCTGGCTATCCCGTAGCCAGTTTTCGTTCATCAGCTTGCCGCTGCCCACCGCCAGAACCAGGGCCAGCAGGGCGATGGCATTGGCGGGCTGGCGCAGGCGGGCGCGGCCGGCGCTGAGGCCATAGAGGCCGAACAGCAGGGCGACGGGCCAGAGCAGCACGCCCAGCGTGCCGTGGATGTCGATCCACTCGCCGGGAAGACGGAACGGCAGCCGCCCGAAGCGACCGTCGTGGATCGAATACACGAGCAGGCCGCTCAGCCAGGCCAGGGGCACCAGCAGGGCGGTGGCGCCGTGGAGCAGGCGCAGCAGGGAGGGTTGGTAGGGAGGACGGGGCTCAGCCCTGCTCCCAGCGGAAGGTCTGGTCATTCCAGGAGGTTGGGTCCTCGATCGGCTCGAGATGGGTGAACACATCGGTGTGGCTGAGCATGGCGGCGATCTCCTCCTCCAGCTGCTCGCAGAGGTCGTGGCCCCGCTGCACGCTCCAGTCGCCCGGCACGAGCACGTGGAGGGAGACGAACCGCCGAGAACCTGCCACCCGGGTGCGCAGGGCGTGGAAGCGCAGGTGATCACTTTCGCGGCTGGCCAGCAGCTGCTCCAGCTGCTGCTGTTCGTTCTCCGGCAGCGACCGATCAAGCAGGCCGGAGGCGGTTTCGTGCAGCAGCTTCCAGCCTGTGACGAGGATGTTGAGCGCCACCGCGATCGCGATCAGGGGGTCGAGGATCGTCAATCCCGTGACCTTCACCAGTCCGATCGCCACCACCACGCCCAGGGAGGTCCACACATCGCTGAGCAGGTGGTGGGCATCGGCGCGCAGGGTGATCGAGCGAAAACGCCTGGCGGCCTTGAGCAGCAGCCAGGCCACCAGCCCGTTGATGGCAGTGGCCAGCAGGGAAACGGCCAGGCCGATGCCCAGCTGCTCCAGGGGCGGGGGCTGCAGCAGGTGGCCGATGGCCGCGTGAATGATGGCCAGGGCAGCCACCACGATCAGCACACTCTCCAGGCCGCTGGAGAAGTACTCGGCCTTGAAATGGCCGTAGTGGTGGCTGCGATCGGCCGGCTTGGCCGCCAGGCTGAGGGCCCACAGGGCTCCGAGGGCTGCCACCAGATTCACCCCCGACTCCATGGCGTCGGAGAGCAGCCCCACCGATCCGGTGAGCCGCCACGCCCAGGTTTTGAGGGCGATCGTGGCCACCGCGGCGGCCAGCGACAGCAGCATGTAGGAGCGGGCAGAGCCGAGCTGCAGGGGCATGGGCAGGGCGCTGGGGCCAACCGCGACACGGCTGGTGTGAAATTAGCCCGAATCCCGGAACCGTTCCGCCCTGATCTGGGCTGCCTGTTCCCCCGCTGCTGAGCGAGCGCGGCGGTTCGGCTGTTGCGGCAGGGCGGTGGGGTCTGCCGCACTGCGGTGGTGCAGGCCGAATCGCGCGGTTCGGCTCACCCCTCCCCCGGCCCGATTCAGCCCGGCGACAGTGAGCGCACCGGGGGCGAACGACGACCCCGCCACCCCAACCTTCGCCATCCGAACCATGCGCACACTGCGTTCTTCTTCTCCCTTCGAACTGTTTGACCGGCTGGAGCAACAGCTCAGCCAGCAACTGCACAGCGCCGAGCGGGTGCCCGCCGCCGAGGTGCATGAAACCGCCGAGGCCTATGAGCTGGTTCTCGAACTGCCCGGCGTGGACAAGGCCGCCATCGAGGTCAAAGCCACAGACCGCACAGTCGTGATCTCCGCCGAGCGCCGCAACCAGCGCCAGCAGCCCGCCAGTCCTGAGGCTGGAGGTGAGGCACCGGCACCGCTGCTCAGCGAGTTCCGCTACGGCACATGGAGCCGCAGCTTCCGCTTCCCCCAGCCGATCGAGCGCGACCAGCTGCAGGCGGTGTACCGCGATGGCCTGCTCACCGTCACCGCCCCGAAGGCCCACAAGCTGAGCAGCGTCACCGTGCAGGTGGAGGGCTGATGGCTTAACCCACTCACGGAATGACCGACTGATCAACTGACGCCATTCCTGGGCTGCGGCCCTCGCTCATGAGAACCCCTGCCCCCGGCTCCGGCCGGGGGCTTTTGCTTTGCGCCATCCTGGGCGTGCCAACCCGCTGCTGCCACCCCGCGCTCTGCCCGATGGCCCCTGCACCCCCGCTGCCGGAGCTGCTGGAGTGCATCCACAGCCAGCTGCTGCCGGGGCTGCGCATTCACTGCCCCGATCCCCACGATCCGGTGCGGGTGCTGAGCCTGCCCCGTCCCTGGCGGCGGCTCGGCTGCGGCAATTACGCCGCAGTGCTGCATCACCCCCACCATCCAGAGCTGGTGGTGAAGGTGTATGGCCCGGGGCGGCCGGGCCTGGAGCAGGAGGCCGAGGTGTATCGCCGGATCGGCCTCCATCCCGCCTTCTCCCAGTGTTTCCACGTGGGGGATGGCTACCTGGTGTTGCGTCGCCTGCATGGCACCACCCTCTACGACTGCCTGCGCCGGGGCATCCCCATCCCGCCGCGGGTGATCGCCGATGTGGATGGGGCCCTGGCCTACGCCACAGGTCGGGGCCTCCATGCCCACGACGTGCATGGGCGCAACGTGATGCTCCACCGGGGGCGGGGGCTGATCGTGGACATCTCCGACTTCCTCAACCCGGAGCCATGCCGGGCCTGGCGCGATCTGCGTTGGGCTTACCGCACGGTCTACCGCCCGCTGATCGCCCCCCTGCGGCTGCGGGTGCCCGGTGCGGTGCTGGATGGGGTGCGCCGCGGATACCGCCAGCTACGGCGCCTGCGAAAGGCCCGGGGAGCTTGAGCCGGGATCCCTTGTGTTCCGGGATGGCTGCAGTGCTGGGGAGAGGGGTGCCCACGGTTCCCGGCTCCGCCGTACGCCTGTACTAGCCCCCCCCTCTCTCTCTTCTCTCTCGCCTCTCTCCTGCCAGCGCACGGCGCTGGGGGTGAGGCCAAAGCGCTTCCTGAAGTCGCTGCTGAAGTGCCCCGCATGCCGGTAGCCGCAGGCCAGGGCGATGGCCTGGATCGAGCTGCCCCGGGCGCCCTGCTCCAGCTGCCCCATGGCTTTTTCCAGCCGCTGCTGGCGGATCCACTGCTGGGGCGTGCAGCCCAGCTTCGTGCGAAACGCATACTGCAGGGCCCGTTTGGAATAGTGACTCCTGCGCTCCAGGTCGCTCAGCCGCAGGGGCTGATCGAGGTTGGCGCGCACGTATTCGAGCAGCTCATCGAAGCTGCTGCGCCCGGCCCGTTCCTGGATGCGCTGCCGATCCCTCGGTCGCTCCTGCAGCAGTTGGGGCTTCAGCCAGCTCACCACCAGCCTGAGCAGCAGGTCGTCCAGGCCCAGCTGCGCCGGCAGGGCGGGATGGCAGCCGAGGCAGGAATCCAGATGGTGCAGCAGGGCGTGCAGCTGCCGGGCCTGTATGCCGCTCAGTTCCCGGGCACTGAAGCTGCAGAAGTCGGCCGAACCATCCGGCCCCTGGCCCAGGGAACCGGGATGGCCGCTGATCGCGGCAGCGGTGTGGGCCAGGTCCTGCGGCCGCAGGGTGATCAGGGCAGAACTGTCACTGCAGCTCACCTCGCTCGCCCCAGGGGGCAGCAGCAGGCCGCTTCGGGTACGTCCGCTGACGACACCCGTCGCGGTGCGCGCCACGCGCGCACCCCAAAAGACCGCCACCAACTGCACGGCCGCCCCATGTTCCACGCTGATCTGCACCGGCGCGCTCACGCTGGAGAGCAGCGGCAGCTGATGGATCCGGAGCAGGCTGATCTCCTGGTAGAACTCCCCCGCGCCCACCAGCGGGCGGACCGCGCGTATCGGAAGCACCTTCGCCATCGCCAGCTGGAACGCTGCCGCATCGACCAGCCGCCGATGGTTCAGGCTCTGCAGCCCGGGCTTGAGCCGCCCGGGTAGCCAGGTCGGCAAGGTGGTAACGATCGAGTCGCCCTGCCAGTCCTCAGCCATGGTTGGCTTGCCGCGGCGTGGAGACTAACGAATGAAGCTGCTGATCAATCCTGTTTGAACTAGCTGATTGCGAAGGACTCATCTCTGATCTCATAGGCCACGGTTGCGGTCCATGAGATCAGAGCTGGAGCCAGTCTCAGCCGCTTGTGATAAGAAACTTCGCTTACTTTTAGTACGCGTTCAGGGGTCGGGATGCCCCTGCGCAGGACTGCACGCCTGATGGCCCAACGCTGAGTGACCAAGAA